>OCQB01000151.1_pt1 | contig 95409 bp, 96 predicted proteins | sample 1538631 | NCBI WGS metagenome assembly OCQB01 (sample SAMN04571713, study PRJEB22368) | human gut metagenome | biome: human gut; material: stool | host: Homo sapiens | place: Luxembourg | collected 2012-10-19
AAACATAAAGCAACCTTACGTATTTATTCTACAACATTTTTTTTAAAATTAAAAGGCTATTAACAAAGAAATTATTTGTCAACAGTCTGAAGACTTTGTTAATAAGTCTTTTTACTTGTTATAGAATTCAACGATTAATGATTCATTGATATCTGCATTTAATTCACTACGTTCAGGATATCTAACGTAAGTTCCTTCTAATTTGTTTTCATCAAAAGTAACATATTCTACACGTTTAGTAGCTTTAGAAACAGCATCAAGTGCAGCTTTATGATCTTTAGAATTTTCCTTTAAAGCAATCTTGCTTCCTGGTTTAACTCTATATGAAGGAATATCAACTTTCTTACCATCAACAGTAATATGTCCATGATTTACAAGTTGTCTAGCTCCACGACGAGTAGTAGCAAATCCCATACGATAAACTAAGTTATCAAGACGAGATTCAAGTAAGATTAAGAAATTAGTACCGTGAACTCCAGCCATTTTACTAGCTTCATCAAATGTCTTACGGAATTGTCTTTCGTTAACACCATACATGAAACGTAATTTTTGCTTTTCTTTTAATTGATTAGAGTAATCACTAGGTTTACCTTTTCTATCTTTACCATGTTGACCAGGTCCATAAGGACGTTTAGCTAATTCTTTACCAGTTTCAGTTAAAGAAAAACCAACACGACGAGATTGTTTATAACTAGGTCCAGTATATCTTGCCATAAAAATCCTCCTTTCTTTTAATAAATTGCATCTTCTTGAAAAATTATTTCCAACACTTTCTATGGGAGTTTTGTTTTGTTCTTTCGCTTCACAGCAACGAAGGTACTTGAAACTTTCAAAAAACACATATAAAAAGGCGAAATATTGCTGTTCAAGTAAAATTGCAGATTTATTGTAATATAAAATTGTAGATTTGTCAAATATTTGTAGCTAAAAAACTAGGATTATGGTATTATTAAATAGTAGGTGGTGAGCTATATGAAAGGAACATTACTATATGTTTTGACCGGAATTTTAATTGTAATCATTCTTATTATTGTGCTTATCGTTGTTTTAAAGAAAAAAAGGAAAAACTATTATTTAAAATTATGTAAAAATTTAGATACAGAAAAAAACTTAATTGGAAGTACCCCTGTGCTTCTTGAACTTTCTAAACTAGAACCGATTATAAAGAATGAAAAGATGGAAGAGAAATATCAGAAATGGCAAGATGAATTTGCTTATATTAAAGATGAAGAACTTCCTAAAATAGATGATTTGTTAATTGAGCTTGATACATTGATTGATAAAAAGGAATATAATCTTGCTAAGAGTAAAATAAGTAAGTGTGAGATAGGTCTTTATAAAGCAAAAGAACGAGCTAATTATTTACTTGACCAGATTAAAGAAATTACTCTTAGTGAAGAAAAGTACCGAAATATAATTACTAAATTAAAAACTAAATATAGAGAATTAAATAAAGAATATCAAGATCATAAAAACCTCTATGAAGAAATGGCTGAAGCAATAGAATTGCAATTAGAGAATATTGAAAAAAGATTCTTGGAGTTTGAAACAGCTATGGATCAGAATCAGTATACAGATGTAGTCCATATTGTAAAAGCTCTTGATACTATGATTGAGCATATGGAAATAGTTATTTCTGAGGTACCTGATTTACTATTGATGTGTAAACAAATGATTCCTAAGAGAATAAAAGAAATAGAAGATACTAAAGAAAAGATGGAAAGTGATGGATATCCATTAGACTTTTTAAGTATTGATGATAATATGGCGGAAGCTAAAAAGAATGTAAGTGTTATTCTAGATAGAATTAAAGTCTTAAACTTAGAAGACTGTATGTTTGAACTTAAGACAATATTAGACTATTTAGATAGTATTTTTGTGGCCTTTGAAAAAGAAAGATTATCACGAAAAGTATATGAAGAAGCAAGTAAGGATTTTGAAAAGAAACTAAATAAAACAGTTAAACTAGTAACCGATATATATGAACAATTAGATGATATTGAGAATATGTATGATTTAAATAAAGAAGATGTAAAAATAATAGATGAGGTTAATAAAGATTTAATAGTTATAAAAGATGATCATCATAAGATGCTAGAAAAAGTCAAGAATAAAGCGACACCTTACTCTAGTGTTAATGATGAAGTAGAAAAGTTATCTAATAGATTAAAACAAGTAGAATCAACTCTAGATATTGCTTTAAAATCACTTGGTAATATGTATGAAGATGAACAAAGAGCAAGAGAACAACTAGAAGAGATTGAAAGACTATTAAAAGAATGTAAAGAAAAAATGCGAGAGTATAAATTACCAGTTATTGAAGATAGATACTTTGTTGAACTTAGTGAAGCTAATGAAGCTATCTTAGAGGTAATAAAAGAACTATCTAAAAAACCAATTGCTATTAAAACATTAAATACTAGAGTAGATACAGCTAGAGATTTAGTTTTAAAACTTTATAATACAACTGTTTCAATGATCAAAACTGCTAAGATGAGTGAAATGGCTATTGTTTATGGCAATAGATATATTCCTCTTTATGAAGATATAGAAGAAGGAATTAATAGAGCAAGAAATCTTTTCTTTAAGGGCGACTATACATCATCACTAAAAGTTAGTGTTGATACTATAAAATTAGTAGATGATAATTTTGAAAGAAAGTTGTTGGCGTATGAAAAAGAATAAGAAAAAGAAGAAAAAAAATAATAAAGGATTTGGAGCATATGAATTTTTAACAGTAGCTGTTGTTTGTTTAGTATTAACCGCTATTTTGTTAGTAGCAATTCTTAAGCTAAGTAATAAAGAAAAATATCAGGTATTTAACTTTAATGCTAGAGTAATGGCTATGAATGCTATTAATTATAATTTCAAAGACGAAGGTACAATATATTTATATGAGATGTTAAAGTTAGATTTGATATCACCAATTAAAAATCCTTTCAATGGTAAGAACTGTGACCTTTATGAATCTAAAGTAGAATTCTTAAAAGAAGGTAAAAAGGTAACACTTAAATGTGGAGAATATCTAATAGATAGAGAATTAGTAGGAAACAAAAGTTATACTCTTTATAGAGTAACTGATTGGAATGATGATAAAGAATATGAAGCTAATGATAGTAAGACAATTTATAATCTTTCAAAGAAGGGAAAACTAGTTCTTGATAATTATTATGAAAAAGATTTACTTGTTACTATGCTAAACGAAAAGACAGATAAGAAATATGACAGTCTTAAGGAAATAGAAAAAGATTATAAATTAGTAAGTAAAAAAGTATATAGAAGAAAAACTAAAATAAGAGAAGTTACTAATTAATATTAAATAAAAAGAAGGTGTTTATATGAAAAATAATAAAGAAAAAGATTGGTTTGATAGTCCACGAATGGTTACTTATGTTATTATTGGTTTATTAATAGTACTAATAATTTTATCACAGTCATTTGCAATTAATAGTCAATTAGGAACATCTGATATTATTAGATCTATTTTAAATCATAATAGTATTTATGTTTTAACTTTAATCTATTTTGTCATGCTTCACTTTAAAGTGGGGAAAAAATACTTTGATCATTTAAATGTAATTATGCTTGTATTCTTTGGTTTAATAACCTTAGCTAGTATGTTTACGGTATTTCAATCATTTGGTTTAGCTTCTCTTTTGCAGTTAGGAATTAATATACTATTTACAATTTATTTTCTATATGCTTTTATTTCAAATACAGTAATTGGTAAGGAGCTTCATTTGAGTACTAGTGTAATAGTAGAGTTAAAGAATGAACAATATTTCTATTTAATTACTACTTTATTAGTTATTCATTTAGTAGTAACACTTATTAATTCAACATCATTTGAAAGTATAGTTATTTCCTTGCTAGAAGTTTTATTCTACTTTCTATTTGCTAGATATATATCTTTATATAAAGAATATGATGATATGAAAGTATCTTCTTCTAAAAAGAAAAAAATTAAAAAAGAAGAGGAGAGTGATAAATAATGAAAGATTTATTTGATGAGATAGAAGTAGAAAAAAAACCACTTCCTAAATTAAAGAAGATTAGTAAAGAAGTAACTAAGGCTAGAGAGTATAACTTTTATCAAAAACTAGCTTATCTATTATTTGTTTTCTTCTTTATAACTGGTATTATTTTAGGTAATATTTTCCCAGCTTGTACAGAAACATCAACTTTATTTAAAACATGTACTAATACAGAGTATAATCTTGCTTTGACATTATTGTTTTGGTTAGCTAGTTTTGTATTTTGTTCTTTAATATATGGCTTTGGTGAAATTATAAAACTTTTAACAATTATTAGTGAAAAGAGATAGGTGAGATAATGATAAGAAATTTAGAAGTAAATCAATCTAAAATAATTGATTTGAATAAGAAAAAAAGATTAATAGCTCAAAGAAAAGCTAGAGCTAGAAGAAGGTTTAGGACGAGAGTAGGAATGGCTGCTTTTGTTGTTGCTTTGACTGGTGCTTCCATTGCATATAATAGTCATACTAGAGCTAGGGATGATGAACCTGTAGTTACTACTGATACAGTAGCAACAGATGATACTATTTATGCTGATATTACAGACTTAAATAACTTAAATATTGTTTTAGTAAATGATGGGGTACAAGATAGCTTTATAAATTCTCTTTCAGATAAATTAGCAAGTGAAGGTGTTTCTGTAGAGACTGTTGTCGATTCTTATAGTATTGAAAATATGAATGGTAGTGAAACTTATATAAGTTTACTTGATTACAATAATGATGGTAAAACAAAAGTCATTGGTCAATATAATGAAAGGGATAACCAAACAGATCCATTAGCAGTAAGCCTTAATAGTTGTTTAAAAAGAAACGGTTTAGTTGATATGGATATTCAATGTGGTATAAAAGGTTATAATGATGATGGATATCCAACATTAAAAGAATCTCCAATTGAAAATTCTTTAGGAGAAAAGGGGGCAAGTCGTTTTGCAACAATAGCAGTAGATGCAAATACTGATGTTAATAAGTTTACCGATTCTCTTACTGAAGGTTTAATTAGATTTCAAGAATATGTTAAAGAATCAAATGACTTCGATTTAATAACAAGAGTTACTGGTGGTCAAACCCTAGATATAATTGCTAATAATCATAATATTTCTACTGACTATTTACAATTACTAAATAATAGAAATGATAATAGAATATATATGAATGAAACTTTAAAAGTGTCAGAATATCCTGATATATTAACTAATAGAAATATTGAAATAAATAAGAATGTTCAAGAAAAATCATATTAAAAAGTTACTATTTTATGAGTAACTTTTTTCTTTCATTAAATCCTAAATAATATGTTTGGTTACTTATATAGTAACTATTATTGGTTAATAAATTTTCTATTATAGGATTATCTTCTTCATTAATTGCTATGATATTAGAAGAGATTAATAATCTTTCATAATCCTTTAAATCTTCTTCTTGTTCCATTGTATTACCTATTAGTTTATGATTTAGAATATAAAGTGCTTCTTTCATATAACCTTTGTTTCTTTCTTTTTCAGTTATACCAAAATGTATATATAAGTCATTACTAGTGATATCTTTTGTTTCTAGAAATATGAATCCAATTGGTTTATGTGATTTATTACCATTAATTTCTCTATATTTTTGAATAAGAAAGACAAAGGGACATCTTGGTGGTAATTCACTATATTTTTGGAATGATATATCTTCAAATAAGTTTATCAAGTCCCATATGTCATCTTTATTTTTATAATCTAATAATTCTAAATTTAACCATTCATACATACTACTACACCTTAATATTACTCAAACGATGGAGTCATATTAACAGGTTCTATTTGAATAAATGTGTTTCCATCATTTAGTTTAACCTTGCTACCATCCATATAACTATAGATAGTTTTACCACTTCTTGAATCTTTCTTAGCAGTTATTGGTATGGCATATCCATTTGTTATATAATATGCTTCTTTAGTACCTGTGGTATCCAAGTCTTGCCTACCATAACTATCTAAAGTTTTATTTTTAACCTTGATAATAATAATATTTTTATAATGATATTGTTCTTTACTATCTCTATCTATATGAGCATTATGATTCATATATCTTAGATAAACTTTTCTTTCACTATCATAGGCATAACTTCTTGTTTGACTATTAGAATAGGGAATAGTTACTTTGTTAGCTTGTACTAAACCAGTATCACAATCAGTATCAGTACAAGTCTTATTCTTTATTTTCGTTAAATCTACATTGTCACTAGTTATTGGTAGAGCTTCCCACTCATCAGTAATTGTTTGGTAACCAAGATTTTTTGCACTCTTATATAAAGTTTCTATGTTAGTAAAAACATTATGGGGAGCAGCAATTCTTCTATCACGCCAGTAGGCACTATCTACATATAATCCATTAATATTATTTACTCTTAAAGATTTAATATCATTTTCAGCAAATGTACTCCAACCATAGTGGGCATAAAGAGAATCATATTCTAAAGCATAATCTAAAAAGTAGTGTCTAGAACTTCTAACTGGTCCTATTAAAGAAGTATTAGTATCTTTAAATATAGCCATCATTCTAGTAAGACCACCTTCTACTATTGCCTCATATGTTACAAAAGCATCTTGTAATCCTACTTGTGAAGAGTAACCAACATTATTATCTATCATAACAGCAATTGGTCTTTTATTACTATCTTCATCATATATAGTTAATTTTTTCTTTTCTGTTTTAGTTGTATTAATATCCGTAAATGGAATTTTTATTTCAATTTTATTAGTTGATGCTAGATATACCAATATAATAATTATTATAATGAAGAGTGTAATAAAGGTAATAATCTTTTTTCTTTTCTTCTTCTTTTTCATAAATCCTCCATCTTTATCTAAAGTTTATCATAAAGTATTAAATAAGAAAATAAATTTCTAAAAAAACTTGTAATCTTATGATACAATAAATAGGGAAAGGATGGTTTGATGAGTAGAAAGAATAAGAAACTAGTAACATCTCTTTTAAGTTTAATTGTCTTAATAGCAGTAGTTAGTTATCAATATATATTACCATCTTATGCTTATAGAGATAATAGTAATAATACAAGTGACGTTATTAGTATACCGAGTTATGATAATGAGCCTTATAAAGAGGTAAATAATAATAAACCAACATTTACAGATAGTGAAAAAGGATTAACAGAAAAAGAAGAATATAGTGATTTAGATTCTTTAGGTAGAGTAGGAGTAGCTTTTGCTCTTGTTAGTAAAAGTACAATGCCAACTACTAAAAGAGGTAGTATAGGAATGATTAAACCAGCTGGATGGCATACAGTTAAGTATGATTTTGTTGATGGAAAATATTTATATAATAGATGTCATTTAATTGCCCATCAATTAACTGGACAAAATGCTAATCCAAAAAATTTAATGACTTGTACTAGAAGTATGAATGTAGATGGAATGTTACCTTTTGAAAATAAAGTAGCTAATTATATAAAAGAGACTAATAATCATGTTTTATATAGAGTAACACCTGTTTTTGACGGTGACAATTTAGTAGCAAATGGGGCATATATGGAAGCGTATTCAATTGAAGATAAGGGAAAATTATCATTTAATGTTTATGTATATAATGTTCAAAAAGGAGTTACCATTGATTATAAAACAGGAGAAAGTAAATTAGAGGAGGAGTAAAGATATGGATTTTATAGAAAAGATAATTGATAGAGTAAAGAAAAATGAAAAGAAGAAGATAGTATTACCAGAAACAGATGATATTAGAACTTTAGAAGCAGCAGCTATTGCTATTAGAGAAAATATTGCTGATATTTATTTGATTGGTAAGGAAGAAGATATTTTATCTTTAGCCAAGGAAAATAATATTTCTCTTGATGGGTGTAAGATAATAGAACCAGTTAAGTTTGCTGATTTTGATTTGTGTGTTAATACTTATTATGAGTTAAGAAAGAAAAAGGGTATGACTCTTGATAAGGCCAGTGAAATACTTACTAATGACTATCCTTATTTTGGGGCTATGCTTGTTAAACTTAATTATGCTGATGGAATGGTTAGTGGAGCAGTTCACTCTAGTTCTGATACTTTACGTGTAGCTTTACAAATTATTAAGACAGCACCTAATACTAAGACAGCATCATCTTTCTTTTTGATGGATACTCCACAAAAGCAGTATGGTTCTAATGGAGTATTTATCTATTCAGATTGTGGATTAAATCAAAATCCTACTAGTGAACAATTAGTAGATATTGCTAAAAGTAGTGCTGAAAGTTTTGAATTGTTAGTAGAAGATACGCCGAAAGTAGCTTTTCTATCTCATTCTACTTATGGATCTTCAAAATGTCCTGATAGTGAAAAAGTAGTAAAAGCGGTAGAACTTGCTAGGGAAAGTTTAAAGGATATCACTTTAGATGGTGAATTACAGTTTGATGCTGCTATTGTTAAAGAAATAGGAGAGCGAAAAGCACCTGGTTCAAAAGTAGCAGGTTATGCCAATGTCTTAGTCTTTCCAGATTTAGATGCTGGTAATATCGCTTATAAAATAACCGAAAGATTAGGACTTGCTAAAGCTTATGGGCCAGTTACTCAAGGACTTGCTAAACCAATAAATGATTTGTCTAGAGGATGTAATGCTAGTGATATAGTTGGGGTAATTGCTATTACTGCTTTACAGTCTTCTGCTATAAAATAATTAATAATAACATCTAGTAGTTATATGCTTATTAGATGTTTTATTTTATTACAATTTTGTCTTTTTGTCTTATTTTTTGACAGTATAATAACATTGATTGTTGTAAATAATAATTAATAATTATATGATTTATATGTTAATTAATAATAGGAGGGATAAATATGTATTATGGAGCTGGAACTTATGAAGCATTTGCTCGTCCAGAAAAACCAGAAGGGGTAGATAAAAAATCTGCATATATTATTGGAACTGGCTTAGCAGGGCTTTCTGCAGCATTTTATTTAGTAAGAGATGGAAGAATGAAAGGTGAGCATATTCACTTGTTAGAAAAGTTAGATTTAGCAGGTGGATCATGTGATGGAAGAAAAGATATTACTAAAGGATTTTATATGCGTGGTGGTAGAGAAATGGATAACCATTTTGAATGTATGTGGGATATGTTTAGAAGTGTCCCATCTATTGAAACACCTGATGTATCAGTTCTTGATGAATATTATTGGTTAAATAAACATGATCCTAATTATTCATTATGTAGAGCTACTATTAATTGTGGGGAAGATGCCCATACTGATAAATTATTTAAACTTGATAGAGAGTCTGCTATGGCTTTATCAAAATTATTTCTTACTCCAGAAAAGGCTCTAGAAAACAAAAAAATTTCTGATGTTTTACCAGAATCATTTTGGAAAACTAATTTTTGGTTATATTGGCAAACGATGTTTGCATTTCAAAAGTGGTCTTCAGCTCTTGAAATGAAAAGATATTTATGTAGATATGTACATCATATAGATGGTTTACCTGACTTTTCAGCTTTAAGATTCACTAAATATAATCAATATGAATCAATGATTTTACCACTTATTAAGTATTTAAAAAATAATGGTGTAAAGATTGATTATGGAATAGATGTTAAAAATGTTATATTTAAATCAAAACAAAATAAGAAAGTAGCAACTAAGATTGTTTATGAAAATGATGGTGAAACTAAAGAAATTGATTTAACGGAAGATGACTTAGTCTTTATCACTAATGGTTGTTGTACCGATACTTCTTGTTATGGTGATCAAGATAATGCTCCTGATTTATCAATTATTAAAAATGGTAAGGGTGAATCTTGGAATTTATGGAAAAATATTGCTTCCCAAGCTAGTAATGGTGAATTTGGAAATCCTGATAAGTTTTGTAATCATGTAGATAAAACTAACTGGATGAGTGCTACTATAGAAGTAAGTGACGATGATATTATTAAATATATTATAAATATCTGTAAACGCGATCCTAGAAATGGTAAAGTAACAACTGGTGGTATAGTTACAGTTAAAGATAGTATGGAAAATTGGTATTTATCATGGACTATTAATCGTCAACCACAGTTTAAGTCTCAAAACAAGAATAGTGTTTTAGTTTGGCTATATGCTTTAAATACTAATAAGTCTGGTAATTTTGTTAAGAAACCTATAAAAGAATGTACTGGAAAAGAAGTATGTGAAGAATGGCTTTATCATATTGGTTTACCAATTAATGAAATTGAAAAGTATGCAGATATTTGTAATACAACAACTTGTTATATGCCTTATATAAATGCCTTTTTCCAACCTCGAAAGGAAAAAGATAGACCATTAGTAGTCCCAAAAAATAGTGTTAATTTTGCTTTTGTTGGACAATTTGCTGAAACACCAAGAGATACTATTTTTACTACAGAATACTCAATACGTACTGGTATGGAAGCTGTTTATACACTTTTAAAAGTAGATAGAGCAGTTCCTGAAGTTTGGGGTAGTAAATATGATGTTAGGGAACTATTAAAAGCTTGTTATTACGCTGTTGATAAAAAAACAGTTGATGAACTTCCCCTTACCTTCGTAGAAAAACAATTAATTAAAGTTGTAATGAAAAAAGCTAAAGGTACAGATATAGAGATACTTTTAAAAGATAGTGGTTTGTTTAAGTAGAAAAAATATGGAATAATTATTTATTTCATGTTTTTTTTCTTATATAATAATAAAGGTGACGATAAATGAGCAAATTAACAACAAAAAGAGCGATAGGATATGCATTTAAAGATTTATTAAAAGAGAAGAGCTTTAATAAGATAACAATAACTGATATAGCTAATAATTGTGCTATAAATAGACAAACTTTTTATTATCATTTTCAAGATATAAAAGATTTAGTTGAATGGCTATGTATTGATGAAGTGGATAATATTTTGAATAAAAATGATGAGTGTGAAAAATGGGAAGATAAGTTTTTGACGATTTTTAAAGTAGTCTTAAAAGAAAAAGAGGTTGTAGAAAATATTTATCATTCTGTTTCCGTTGAAGTATTAAGAACTAATTTATATAGATTGGTTTATCCAATTATATATAGTGAGATAGTTGAAGAATCTAAAGGTAAAAATTTAAGAGAAGAAGATAAAAAGTTTATAACAGATTTTTATAAGTATGCTTTTGTTTCTATAGTTTTAGACTGGATTGATAAGGGAATGATTGAGAATCCAGAGATAATAGTTTTAAAAGTTAGTAATCTAATAACTGGTACAATTAATCATGCATGTTTGGCAGTAAATGAATAAGTTGTTACTTTTTTATGATATCTGATTTAAAAAAAGTAAATATATCATCAAAAGTGTCAAAAAGTAAGAAGTTTTACAAGTGTACTTGCAAAACTTTATAAAAAGCACATTTATGTTATTATGTGATTGGCGATTTAAATTATTTTATAAAGGTAACAACTGGTGTTAGAATAAGTGATAAATCAACATTATTACTAATGTTTAAAGACTATTTACTTAACAATGAAATTGCAGAAAAAAATATAATACATATAAATTTTGAATAAGAAGCAAAATTTTAAATTACAATTTACGCTGTTAGGAGTTGATAAAATGAGAATTTTACCTAAAAAACTAATAGATGCCGGTTGTGGAAAAGAATATGATGAAGGGTATAGAATTGTATATTTTGAAAAAGATAATAAGTATTCACTTGGTACTTATTGTAAAACAATAGAAGGATTTATGATTGACTTTGCTGATTGTGATCCAATTATTGATGAGGATGATATCCCTTCTTTTACTTCTGTAGATGATATTTTGAATAGGTCTTTAAATTTATATGATGATGTTATTTGAGTATCAATTTACAAGACAGATGGGATGTTAGTTGCTACAAAAGAAAGAAAAAATTTAAATAGATCTAAATAGAGTTACTTATTTAATTATACTGTTATTATTGTGATTAAAATTACCTAGTAAACATAAAATTTACTAGGTGTTTTTATATGTTTATTAGAAAATATAAGAGTTTGATGTTAATACTTTTCTTTACCTTATTAATGTCACTTCAATTAGTGGATGCTAAAGTTAATAGTATATTACCACTGGAAGGGAAAATAATTACAATTGATCCCGGGCATGGTGGGCGAGATAGTGGGACTATGTCTGGTAAACTTATGGAAAAAGATTTAAATTTAGAGATATCTTATCAGTTAAAAAAAGTATTAGAAGAAAATGGGGCAACTGTTTATATGACTAGGATGGTTGATGAAGATTTATCTAGTAAGTGGGATGCTAGAAAGAAAAGAGGAGACTTATATAGAAGAATATTATTTATTCAAAATAAAAAGAGTGATTTGTATCTTTCTATTCACATAAATGCAGGAAATGGTAGAGGACAAGAGGTTTTATATCATTCTATAAATAAGAATAATCTTTTATTAGCGGAAAGTATTCATAATGAATTTAAAAAGGAATTTAAGACTAAGAGAATTATTAAGAAGACTAATCTTTATTTATATTCTAATACTAGAGTCCCTGGTGTTTTAATAGAGTGTGGTTTTTTATCTAATCCAAATGATAGATATTTATTGCAAAAAGAAGATTATCAAAAAAGACTAGCTTTAAGTATAACTAGAGGAGTTTATGAGTACTTTCAAAAAGAATTATAAAAATGTTTAAAATAAGTATTGACGAACATATGTTTTTATAATATTATATATTTAAAATTTTTTGGAGGTGGAACATGAATCAAATAAATGAGTACAATGAAACAATTTTTGAAAGGATTAAACATACTAATGAATATGATAAGGAATATTGGTATGCTAGAGAATTACAAGTAGTATTAGAATACAAAAGATGGGATAAGTTTTGTAATGTAATTGAAAATGCAAAAATTGCTTGTGAAAAGAGTAATTATGGAGTAACAGACCATTTTGCCCAAGTGGGAAAAATGGTTAAAATAGGCTCTAGGACTTCAAGGAATATCATGGATTATAAGTTGTCTAGATATGCTTGTTATTTAATTGTCCAGAATGCTGATTCTAGAAAACAGGTAGTTGCTTTAGGGCAAACATATTTTGCAGTGCAAACTAGAAAACAAGAGTTAACAGAAAAAGAATATGATAATTTAACTGAAGATGAGAAAAGATTTTATCAAAGGAGTTTAACTAGAAGAGGTAACTATTCTTTAAATCAAACAGCTAAAAATTGTGGCGTTAAAAACTTTGATAAATTTCATAATGCTGGATATAGGGGATTGTATAATGGTGAAACTGCTGATGATATTGCTAAAAGAAAAAAATTAAGATATAGAGAAGATATTTTGGATAATATGGGTAGTGAAGAGTTAATAGCTAATCTTTTTAGAATTAGTCAGACAGAAGCAAAACTAAAAAAAGATAATATATCTAGTGAACGAGCAGCTAATGAAACACATTATAATATTGGAAAAAATATTAGAGAGGTTATTGCTAAAAATGGTGGAACTATGCCAGAAGGATTGCCAACTCCTAAGAGGTCATTAAAAGATTTAGAAAGAAATAAGAAGCAACTAAAATAAAAAAGAATCTATATTTTAGACTCTTCCTTAGTATATAATACTACATTTTGAAAATAGTATCCTAATATTTGTTTATAATTACAATCAAGTTTAGCTAGAGCGTTTGCACCAACGATACTTAATCCATAACCATTACCAATTCCTCTAGTAATAAAAGTAAATCCTTGTTTTAAGACAAGAATAGTAATATCAGCAGAAGGTAAATCTAGTCTAGTCATTAAATCAAGTGAATTGAAAATCTTATTATTTACTTGTAACTTTAAAATTCTATTACTAGGACTTAACTGTTTAATTTCAATATTAATATTCTTATCTTTGATATTTAGTTTTTTTCTTAATTCTTCTACTGAAAAGTATTTTTGATTCATATAATTAGGATATGCTAAGTCCCAAAGACTTTCTGTTTGTTTTAGATAAGGGATATTACTATTAGTTTCTGTGTAACCATTACTTACTAAGTGAATGTAAGCTTCTATTGGTTCTTTGTTGTATACTAGATATTCTCCGTCAGTAGCTTTTATTACCTTTTTAAATAAAGTCTCATACATCTTGTAAGTATTTGGATAAAGTAATTTGTAATAGTTTAAATTAACATAAGAAAAGTGATGATTATCTTTAGATATCTTTTCTTTATTTTTATACCTTTTAATCAGCTCACTACGATAAAGAATAGTTATAGCTTTTAAAGCTTCTTCTTCTAAGAAAATAGTAATGTTACTAAACAAGATGCTTAAAAGTAGTTTATCTAAAGATATCTTATCATCAGTATCAAGAGTTAGAATAATATCTTTGTCAGACATAATTTTATCATTATCATTTAATAATACTACTTTAGTAGGAATACCATCTACAAAGATAACTACCTTATTACCATTAAATTGAATTCTTTGATTAATTAACCAGTTTTTATCTAAATTGTCTAGATTATAATCATCTAAATCTTTAGCAAATTCATAATTCATAGATAAGTATAAATATAAAACATCTTCATTCTTTTCCTTTACTACCTTGTATTTTTCTAACATTATATCACCTAGTAGATAGTATTTCTAAAAATTATCTATTTATACTTTAAAATTCAAAATATTTTAATTTATAATCTTTGTCACAATCTTTACCAGTTTTATAAGATAGATTTTTAAATACCTTGTTTAAGTCTATCTTCTTAGTATCCTTTATATAGTAGTTAACTTTCTTGATAATATTTAGGGCTTCGTCTAGAGCCTTATTATATAATTCATCAACACTTTCTTCATGTTTTTCTCTTTTTAGACAAGGATGATTCCATTTAGTATGGTCATTATTTAGATAATTCCTTTTATCAGTTAAAGATACATGATAAGAGATAGTCGAGAAGGGAAACATTGTTTTAGGTGTTATTTTCTCACAAACTGTATAGATACATTTTTTAATACCTGTTTTATCATATCTAAAATACTTAAGTGCAAAATGCATATCCTTTAAAGCCTGTTTGTAGAATTTACTCATTTCTGTAATACCAAAGGTTTCTTTGAAAGCATAATCAATTACTTCTTCTAATTCTTTAGAAAAAGGAGTAAAATCAAAACAAAAATCATAGAATTGAAAAGAATAAACTTTACCTTTTTCTCGGTTATTTATTAAATAATTATCAATAAATACTTCCATATTGTGATGTAATCCTTTGTACTTATAACTTTCTTTATCACCTTTTATAAATTCACCAGTTTTATAAAAAACATAGGGATGAATAGTACTATCTAAGACATAATGGGAGATGAAACCATAAAGATAGGCCATCACGTCAGGAACTTGATAGTAATCATTATATCTTATATAGTTAACTAAATTTATAAAAAACTCTCTAGTTTTATTAGTATGAAAATAAAGAGCAAAGTCTTGTTGTTTCTTGCCATTCTTTAAAGAAATTTTATGATAAAAAAAGAAAGGGTCCATTCCTTGAGCAAACATTCTAATACTTTTTTTCTCATCCATTAACAATTCTTTTAGGCCAATAGGTAAATTGTTGTAAACGTCCATGCCAAAATAAGCATGAGTAACTGTTGCAGGCATCTTTTACCACATCCTTTACAAAAGTATATCACATATTTTCATCAAAAATTCATATTTTTTTAAGTGGTTATGTGGTATAATTACCCTAGGTAGGTGGGAAGATGATAGAAAAACAGTTTAAGAACCTAGAAGAACAAATTGAAATAATGAAATATAAAGGACTTACTATTGATGATCCAGACTTTGCTAAGAAGGTATTACTTAGAGAAAATTACTTCTTTTTAAATGGTTATCGTTATCCTTTGATGAAAAGTATGAAAGATAAAAGATTTTTAGAAGGGGCTACCTTTGAAGAATTATATAGTATCTTTTTGTTTGATCGTGGGATTAGAAATGTTTTCTTTAAAAATTTACTTATCGTTGAAAATAATCTAAAATCAATTTTTTCGTATCAATTATCTAAAAGATATGGTTATAAAGAAAAAGATTATTTAAAAGCTAAGAACTTTACCCAAGATAAAACTAAAACAAGACAGGTTAATGATTTAATTCATAAGATGAAAAGACAAATAAGAGTTAATGGTAGAGAACATACTGCTACTAGTCATTATATGATGAATTATGGTTACATACCTTTATGGATATTAGTTAAAGTTTTATCCTTTGGAATAGTAGGGGAATTATTTTCTATTTTAAAATATGAAGATCAAAAAAAGATTTGTGATATCTATCATTTAAATGTATCTACAATGATAACATATCTACCGATATTATCTAACTATCGTAATTTATGTGCTCATGAAGATATCTTATATGAAAATAGAACACAGAAAGTTATACCTAATACCATTTATCATAAACTTTTAAATATTGAAGAAGATGATGAAGGGTATGTTCAAGGTAAGAATGATGTCTTTGCATTAGTGATTATTATGAAAGATATGCTAAGTAAAGAAGAATTTAAAAATATGATGTTAGAACTTGAAAGAGAGATAAATAATTTATCTTATAATCTACATACAATTAAAGTAGAGGATATTTTAAAGCGAATGGGATTTCCTACTAACTTTGAACAAATTGAAAAAATAGAGAGGAGTTATGAAGAAGATGAAAATTGATAAACTTAAAGATAGTATTTTAATAATAGTAGCGTTTATTTTAGGAGGAGTTTTAACTTATGTAGTAGTAAATGGTAATTTAACTACTTCATCTAAAGGAACTACTAGTAGTGGTGGTGCTACTTGTAGTAGTAAAAATTGTACTAAAGTATTAGTAGATGGTTCAGGAATTAGTCAATCAGTATCTAAAGTATATGATGGTGTTGTTATTGTTAGAAATTATCAAAATAATGAACTAGCTGGTTTTGGTACTGGATTTGTTTATAAAGAAGATGATAAATATGATTATCTTATAACTAATCATCATGTAATTGATGGTAATAATAAAGTAACAGTAGTAACTAGTAAAGATGAAGAATTGGATGCTGAAGTGTTAGGCAGTGATAGTTATGCTGATATTGCTGTAATTAGAATTAAAAAGAATAAAAATTTAACAGTATTATCTATTGGTACTAGTGAAAATAGTAAACTAGGGGATTTAGTATTTACTATTGGAACACCTGTTAGTAATGAATATCAAGGAAGTGTTTCTACTGGACATTTAGCAGGAAAAGATAGAATGGTAACTGTTAGTACAAGTAGTAATGGTTATGGGACTAGTTCTGGTGACTGGGTTATGAAAGTTTTACAAACAGATGCTTCAATTAATCCAGGTAATAGTGGTGGACCACTTATGAATTCTAATGGAGAAGTAATTGGTGTTATTTCTATGAAATTAGTTAAAGAAGAAATTGAAGGTATGGGATTTGCTATTCCAATTGAATATGCTATGTCTAAGATTGAAACTTTAGAAAAAGGTGAAGAAATTAAGTGGCCTCAATTAGGAGTACAAATGGTAAATGTATCTGATGTTAAACAATCTCGTTTTGGTAATAATTATAATATTCCAAATGATGTTAAAACTGGAGTAGTAGTAGCAGGAATAGTAAGTGGTACTGGAGCTTCTAAATCAGATTTAAAAGAAGGGGATATTATTACTAAACTTAATGGGGAAGAAGTAGAAAATGCAGCATATCTTCGTTATGAACTATACAAATATGCTCCAGGAGATACAATTACCCTTACTTACTTACGTGATGGTAAAGAACATGAAACTAAAGCAGTATTATCAAAAAGTGAATAAGAGGAGAAATTATTATGAGAAAAGTTATACCTTTAGAAAAACAGGTGGAAAGTGAAAAAAGTATAAGACTATTAGAAGATGCTTGTCAAAATGTAAATAGCCATTTAGCAGATCTTGATGAAACTGATTATCAAGATATTACAGAATTATGTTTCTATCTGTTAACTGGTCATAAAAGAAAAGATATAAACTCTAGTGTTTTTGAAATTATTTATCTATATATTAAAGAAAACATGGGTAAGATGGATATTGAATTTTCTAAAGATAATACTATTAGTAAAATAGAAATAGGTAAAATTAAGATGGGAAGTCTATGTTTTAAAGATTTTTCTGAAGAAGAAAAGGAAGAAAGACTTGAGAAAAGACTTAACTGTTGTGGAATTTATCCAACGATGGATAGAAAAGAGAGAATGTTTTTAACTTTAGAAGATAAACTTATTATGGGAAATCAAGCAATTATCAAACAAACTGATTATAATAATATTTTTATAGGTCCCTACTATTTTAATAGAGATACCATTTCCTCTAATAAAGCTTCATTAACTAAATTAGAACTAATATCTGATAGATCTATTGAAGAAGATATATATGAGTTTGACGAGTCTGGTGAGAAAGAGTTATATCAAGGAATTATATCATTAGAAGAATCTAAAGATGGGGAGTTTTTCATTAAGTCTTCGATAGATAGAAAAGAACTTTTTGCAAATAAATATGGAATAAGACCATCTAATACATCTTCACTTAGAGTAAAGTAAAAGAACTACTTGATTGGTAGCTCTTTTCTTTTGACATTAAAGCATCCTATATCATTATCCTTTAAAGATTGATATTTATTTAATAATTGTTTTTCATCTTTTGCTACTATTTCTAAAGAAGAACCTCCTAATAAATATTTTTGTAAGCTTGCTTCTTTTAAATCATCTATAGGAAGAGTAATACCTTCTAAGTACTTATCTTTATTGGTAACATCTTTTATTTTACCAAATATGGCGGCATCTTGTTTTTTAAATTCTGTTTCTATATTTGTATCATTATAAGTAGTTAAAACAAAGTTAAGATTATTTTGTTCACTATAATTATCTATCTTCTTTTGCATGAAATTTAAGATATCTTTAGCAAGATTGTAAGTTATTTCTTCATCTTTATTTCCTGTTAAAGTATATATTGCTTCTGATAGACCAACTAAATGAAAAGCTAGGGTACCATGTTTTAATAGTTTTCTTAATCTATCTTTATCCTTTAATTTTTCTCCATCATGCCAAGTACCTAACTGATATAAAGTAGGAAAGTGAAGAATAGTTTTATCTACTTGTAGTTCAAATCTCTCTAAAAGGGCATCTTTCGCTTGTTTTAGTACTTTTTCTAGTTCTTGGTAGAATAATCTATAATCAGTCTCTTTGGCCTTTGTATTCTTACTTTTAAGGGCTATTCTAACTAGATTAATAGATATACAAGATATATTGCCTTTACCACCAACCATCTTTTTATCGATAGTGGTATTATCTTCTATAACTCTTAGAGAATTGTAACCATAGTTAACCCTTTCTTTAATAGCTTTATTAAAAGAAGCATCTTTATTAATAAAATACAGGTTAGAGTAGTTAAGCATAGTAGTAGCAATCTCTTCAGTCATTTCTCCTTGATAGTAATATTCTATATATTTATTATTTACTAGTGATTTTATTATTAACTTATTAGTTTTAAAGTTTATTGCTAAGGGAAAAGTTATAGTCTTAAAGAAAGTCTTTAAAGAAATGGTAAAGTTCTTTTCACACTTCATTTTAGCTTTCTTAATAATAGTAGATATTGCTAAATATAAAGGGGTATTATTATCTATGGCAAAGTAAGTGGGAGTTATATCAAATGATGTTATATTATCAATACCTGTTATAGTTAAATAGTTATTTAAATAATTAGCATCTAAATATATATCAATATATTCTTTTAAGATAGATTTAAATTCTTTAAGTAAGATAGTTTCTAATACTAAGTCAAAATTAATTAATGAGATACTTTGATACACTTCTTTACTAAGACTATCTAGATATAGTTTAATTCTATTTAGATAGGTACTAATTTTGTCTATAGAATTTAACTCTTTGGCAAAATCAGTATCAAGAGTAGCAAGCTCAATAAGGTCTACATCACAAGTAGCTATCATACCAAATGGTATAGTTTCTATAGAATGTAAGTTAAATATTCCGGCATCTTGGCATCTTACTGTTTTAGTATCTAATAAATAAGCTTTAGCAAATTCTGATGAGATAGTTTCTCCAAACTGTAATAGAAATGAATTAGGACGTTCTTTTAGGTTATCATCAATATTATCTAGACCTAGTCTTTCAATAGCTTTTAAGAACTTGTGTTGCTGTTTCATAACAAAAGCAGATCTTGAAGCATTTCTATGTTCTCTATAAGTAGAAAAGGCAACATAAACATCTTCAAAGTTATTCTCTTTTAAAACTTCTTCAATTAAATCTTGAATATTTTCAATATTTATTGTTTTTCTATCTTTATATTCTTTTTCTATCTTTTTAAGTACTTTAGAATATACTTTATTAACATCCTCATCCCTATATGGTATATCTAGTGAATGAAAGGCTTTTTGAATAGCAAGAGCTATTTTTTCTCCTTGGAAACTAGTTCTTTGACCACTTCTTTTGACAACTGTTAAAGTGTCAAATGTTGACATATTTATCATATATAATTTACACTCCCTTTTTTCTATATTAATTATACTTATAAATGCCTATAAAATCAACGATTTAAAAAAACACTCAAAAAAAAACATTTTGAAAAAATAATATATATTTTCTTTAAAAGCCTTATAAATAAAGGATAAAAACAAAAATATGCTCAAAAGACATAAAATATTTTTTTTAATAAAAAGTATGTAAATCGAACAAAAATAAAAGTATGAAAATAATAAAAACTATTGCATTTAACTAAAAATAGTGAGTATAATCGAGTTGTCGAATGAATAAATAAGAAAACAAAGAGGTGTAAAAAAATGGCAAAAGTTAAAGAGGTAAAAAAAGAAAGAAAGGAAAAGAAAAATAGATACAAAAATCCACCTATTAATATTATAAAAAAGAATGGGACTAAACAACCATTTGATGGTGAAAAAATAAGAAGTGCAATTGAAAAAAGTGCTGAAAGGGTAATGGTTGATTTAACTGATGAAGCTAAAGATGAAGTTGTTAATATTGTAATTGATTTATTAAAGAATCAAACTAGTGATGCTGAAGTTAGTCAAATTCATAACTGTGTAGAAGCAGCTTTAGAGCAAGTTAATCCTTTAGTAGCTAAAAGTTATAGAGAGTATCGTAACTATAAGAATGATTTTGTACATATCTTAGATAAAGTTTATAAGAAAGCTCAAGCAATTAATTATATTGGAGATAAGGAAAACTCTAATACTGATAGTGCTTTAGTATCTACACAAAGAAGTTTGGTATATGGTAACTTAAATAAGGAATTATATAAGAAGTTTTTCTTAACAAAGGCAGAGATAGAAGCTTGTGATGATGGCTATATTTATGTTCATGATATGAGTGCTAGACGTGATACAATGAACTGTTGTTTATGTGATGTTGGTGCTGTTATGAGAGATGGCTTTGAAATGGGTAATTTATGGTATAATGAACCAAAGAGTCTTGATACTGCTTATGATGTTATGGGAGATGTAATTATCAATACAGCAGCTATGCAATATGGTGGTTTTACAGTACCAGAAGTTGATACTATTTTAACTCCATATGCTAAGAAAAGTTACAATAAGTATTATGATGAATATATGGAAATAACTAATAATGAAGACCCAGAAAAGGCTGAAGAATATGCTTGGAAGAAGACAAGACGTGAATGTGAACAAGGTTATCAAGGAATTGAATATAAATTAAATAGTGTTGGTTCTTCTCGTGGTGATTATCCATTTGTAACATTTACTTTTGGACATGAGGAAGATAGATTTGGACAAATGATCAGTGAAGTAATTTTAAAAACTCATCAAAAAGGACAAGGAAAGCCAGGATATAGAAAGCCAACTTTATTCCCAAAATTAGTATTCTTATATGATAAAAATCTTCATGGTGAAGGTGGTAAGATGCATTATCTATTTGAAGATGCCCTAGATTGCAGTAGTAAGACAATGTATCCTGATTACTTATCATTAACAGGTGAAGGATATGTTCCTTCAATATTTAAGAAATATGGAAAGATTATTAGTCCGATGGGATGTCGTGCTTTCTTATCTCCTTGGTTTGAAAGAGGTGGAATGGAACCAGCTGATGAAGATGATCAACCTGTATTCATTGGAAGATTTAATATTGGAGCTATTTCTTTAAATTTACCAATGATTTTAGCTAAGTCTAGAGAAGAACAAAAAGATTTTTATGAAGTACTTGATTATTATCTAGAAATGATTCGTAAGATTCATATTCGTACTTATAATTATCTAGCTAAGAAAAAAGCATCTACTAATCCACTTGCTTACTGTGAGGGAGGTTTCTATGGAGGTAGATTAAAACCAAATGAGCCTATTGAACCAATCTTAAAATCATCTACTGCTTCTTTTGGAATAACGGCTTTAAATGAATTACAAGAGTTATATAATGGTAAGAGTTTAGTAGAAGATGGTGAATTTGCTCTTGAAGTTATGAGATATATTAATGATAAGACACAAGAGTTTAAAAAAGAAGATGGAATTTTATATGCCATTTATGGAACTCCAGCTGAAAGTTTATGTGGTACGCAAGTTGAACAATTTAGAAAGAAATATGGTATTATTAAAGGCGTATCTGATAGAGAATATGTTTCTAACAGTTTCCACTGTGGTGTTTGGGAAAACATTACTGGTATACAAAAACAAGATTTAGAAGGAAGATTCTGGGAGTTATTTAAAGGTGGCCGTATTCAGTATGTTCGTTATAATTTAAATTACAATAGAAAAGCGATGGAAACTTATGTTGAAAGGGCTATGGATAAAGGTTTCTACGAAGGAGTTAACTTATCACTTTCTTACTGTAATGTCTGTGGTCATGAGGAATTAGATATGGATACTTGTCCAAAATGTGGAAGTGATGATCTTACAAAGATTGATCGTATGAATGGATATTTATCATATTCAAGAGTACATGGTGATACGAGACTTAATCATGCTAAGATGGTAGAAATTTCAGAAAGGAAGAGTATGTAGATGAGATATCATAATATAACAAAAGCTGATATGTTAAACGGTGAAGGATTACGAGTTGTATTATGGGTAAGTGGATGTTCTCATAAATGTCCAGGTTGCCAAAATGCTATTACGTGGAATCCTGATGATGGAGTAGAATTTGATGATGATACAATAAAAGAAATCTATCATGAGCTTGACCAAGATTGGTGTAGTGGATTAACTTTATCAGGAGGAGATCCACTCTTCCTTGGTAATAGAAAAACGATAAGAGATTTAGTTATGAATGTTAAACAACTATATAAGGATAAAACTATTTGGAGTTATACCGGGTATACTTGGGAAGAATTAATTGCTCAAAGAGAAGTTGATAAAAATTTAGATGATATTTTAAATTGTATTGATGTCTTATTAGAAGGTAAATTTGTTATGAAACTTCATGATGATAGATTACATTATGTAGGTAGTAGTAATCAACGTATAATTGATGTTAAAAAAAGTATAGAAGAAGGGAAAGTTGTTCTATATATAGATAATAGCAATATAGGTGATAGTGATAAAGCAACTGTAGTACAGTGTGCAGTAAATAGTTAGGAGAAGTTATGAGAACAAGAGGATTTGAAGTAGTTAAAGGATATGAAGATAAGGATATACATTTACCAGTAAGAGGAACTAAACATGCTGCTGGTTATGATATAGAAGCAGCAGAAGATATAGTTATTCCTATTTATGAAAAAGGAATTAAACCAACTTTAGTTCCTACAGGATTAAAAGCTTATTGTATGGATGATGAATGCATTTTCTTACTTAATAGAAGTAGTGGTCCAAAGAAAGGATTTGTTCTTGCTAATAGTGTTGGTTTAGTAGATTCTGATTATTATGGTAATGAAAATAATGATGGACATATTTATTTTGCTTTCTTTAACTGTGGTAAGGAAGAATTACATGTTAAGAAAGGTGATGTAATTGGTCAAGCAGTATTTGAAAAGTATTTAACTGTTGATAATGATATTGCTAAAGGAGTTAGAAATGGAGGATTTGGTTCTACTGATAAATAGACCAATTCTTTTTTTATATTGAAAAAACATTAGCCTTTTGTCTTAGACTAATGTTTTTATTTTATGTACCTGGTACTATATCATCAGGATCAGTAGGCTCTGTTGGATTAGTACTTCCAGTTATGGTAACTGTTATATTACCAGTCTCTTTAGTTTCACCATCATAACTAAATTTATATTTTAAAGTATAAGTACCTGGTGTTGATAGTGTAGAAGTTGATAATGATACACCACCTGGTCCTGTGATAGAGGATAATTTCCAGTTACTAGTTTTACTAGTTATATCATTGCCATTTTCTGTTACAGTAACATAATTACTAATGTCGGATATATTATATGAAGTAGTGCTGATTGTTTTGTAAGTTACTTTTAAAGTAGTACTTACTTTCTTTAATTCATAAGTAGCAGCATTACTCTTGACTCCATCATAACTCTTATAAGTAGCGATTACTTTATAAGTACCATATGGATTACTAGGATTAGTTACAGTGAATGATGTATTACTAGTAAATCCTAATAATGTGTTGTTGAAATATACATTATAACCAAATGTTCCATAAGAACTATTACTTGGTGGAGTAACAGCATTCCAAGAAAGACTAACGGAATTATTACTACTATTATAGGTAGCTTTAAGATTAGTTGGAGCACTTAAATTACTTTCTTCTGTTTGCGTATTAGTAGGTTCACTACCTTTTTTAAAGTATTCATAAGTAACGGCACCAGAGTAGCCTGCACCAGCAATTCTAGCAGGATTACTTCCTACAACTACTCCTAATTTAACTACGCTATTAGGCATTTTAAATTCTTCTTTATTTTTTTCAAATACGGAATTAGCTATAGCTGTAAATAACTTATCTCTTTGAATTGTACATCTTAAGTTATGACAATATAGTCCTTGATTAACTAAATTTTTACTTGTATCTTTATAACCATACCACATACCAATAACTGTTTTAGTAGTATATCCAATTACCCATGAATCACGAATAGCATCATCACTCATGCCAAGGGTTTGTCTTGTTTTTTGGTCAAAGTTTGTAGTACCAGTTTTCATAGCAATTTTATCCATATTTCCAGTACCGATAAGAGTAACATCATCTAAGATACTGGTAATCATATAAGCAGTGGCATCACTCATTGCTTGTTTCTTAGTACCTTCATGTTTTTTCTCTTCACCTGTATCTCTGAAGACTACTTTACTAACTGAATAAGGCTCATTATAGTATCCTCCATTTGAGAAAGCAGCATAAGCAGCAGCCATTTGTAAAGAGTTAACACCAGTAAAGGCTCCTAAAGAGTGTGCTTCATGAATTTTACCATTTTCTATTTCTGGTTCAATTCCAAGATTTTGGACAAATTCAATAATCTTTTTGTTATCTACTTGTTGGAAGGCTTTTAAAGCAGGGATATTTCTAGATAAAGACAAAGCTTTTCTCATAGTTATAGCTCCCATAAAGGTTCCATCCCAGTTATTAATTGATTTACCATTAGTATAAGAATAAGGCTCATCAACAAACATTTTATAATTTCCATTGTCATTATATCCATAGGTTGAAGCATTATTATATTCAATTAGTGGACCATAATCAAATAGTGGTTTTGCAGTAGAACCAGGTTGTCTTTTAATTTCATCGCTAGTGGCAAGATTTAGTTCTTTAGCACCTTTTTTATTACGACCAGCTCCAATAGCAAGAATTTTACCGGTAGCACTATCTAGGACACTTACACCACTTTGAATAGTGTCATTTGCCCAAGTATACGTTTCACCATTCATTACTTTGTCAACACCATCTTGTTTTGATCTATCTAAGTTAGTGTATACTTTCATAGAAACTGTGTAGGGATCAGCTTTATACTTAGCAATACACTCATCTACTACAGTATCAATATATCCTTGATATTTAGATAAACCACTTTGAGCAGATACATTATAATCTACTAAAGATTCAATAGAGATATCACTAGCCATTTTTCGCTCGTCACTTGTTATATAACCATGTCTTTCCATTAGATATAAAACAGTATTACGTCTTCTAGTAACTGATTTAATATTATCAGTATTAGTTGGTTTATATAAGTTAGGAGCTTTAAACATTCCTGCTAGAACAGAAGCTTCTGCTAAGTTTAAATCACCAATATCTTTGTTGAAATAAGCAAGAGCTGCTTGTTTAACTCCATAGATATTACCACCTAGGTTATGGTTATTTACATAAAACTCAATTATTTGTTCCTTGGTATAGTTCTTTTCAAGTTTAAATACTGCTAAATAAATATCAGTAAATTTTCTAATGATTCCTTTAATACCGTGGTCATCAGCTGATGTAAACGAATTTTTAATAACTTGCATAGATAGGGTAGAAGCACCACCAGCATCACTGTGTCCCACTGCTTGTCCTAATGATGCCTTTAAAAATCTTGGAGCATCAAATCCGTTATGTTGAAAGAATCTTGAGTCTTCAGTAGCGACAATAGCATCTACTAATACTTCAGGTAATTCATCGTAAGTTACCTTTTCTCTCATTTCCGTTCCAAGTCGTTCAAATTCATTACCGTCAATATCGTAAAGAATACTTGGTTCTTTCTCGTTTAACTGATTAACGTCAAACTTAGGGGCCTTAATAACTACATAAGCTAAGAATAAAATTCCAAGAAGCATTACTAATATACCTAAAGATAATATAACAATTATTATAATATTAAGTATTTTTTTCTGTTTTGGTTTATTTTTAACTTTATCTAGTAGTCTAGCAAGACCAACTATTATTAAAATACCTACTCCTAAGAAAACAGTTAATAACCAGCCTATAATAAAATAACTAATAATCATTAAGACTAAGAAGCATCCTAATAATATTAAGGTTAAATTACTATTAGACTTATTAGACTTTTGTGTTGTCTTTTTTTTCATTTTTTACCTCCAAAATATTATCTATAATACTTAGATAATCTATTCTAGGCCGAAGGCCTTCTTTTAAAAGATATCCATGCTTTACAAAATAATCATGTGGAATAGATTTTCTTTCTTCCTTATTTATATAATCTTGTAAATCAGTATTCATTAGTATATAAGTTTCAGAAAGCGTTGTAAAGCGGACAATTAGAAAACCAATTCCCCCAGCATTTGAAATATTTTCTAAATGTTTAAGTTGGTGAAGATGAATATTAGCAAGAGGAAATGATGTTTTATTCTTTGTTTCCTTTGCTTCAAAGTCAATGTAATAGCCTTTATAAATACCATTATAGTCAGTAGTAGAAGGTTCCATATAAAAAGCCTCTTTAATAATTGCACTTTTTCCTTTAAAGTCTACTTTACTAACTCTTATTGGAGTAGGTTTTTTATAGATATAAGCTATATTCTTTTCCTTATAATAGTGGTTTGATTGATTTAAGTCATCTTCTAAGTTCATTCCACGATTTTTATAATTAATAAGATGGTTGTTTGTCTTTTTTATTCCACCAGGATAATTCATTTCATTCACCTAGTATATATTATATATCATTTCATTTGCTTTTTCTATCTTTTAAATATAAAAAAATAGGATTTACCTATTTTTTTTCTTAATTTGATATATTTTTATCTCTTGATTTTTTTTAGTAATGGGACTACAATGGTCAATCATTTTATTTACTAGTGGTATTTCACTAGAAATTAGACCAGTTAAAGTAGTGTATTTAGCTTCTAAGTTTAATATAGTAGCAAAACAAGATTTTTTTTCTTCATCTAATCTAATATTAGTTTTATTTTCTCCTCTATAAAAGTACTTTTTATCTTCAAGTTTTGAATATTCAAAAGAAACTTCATTCTTACTAAACCAGCAGATAACTTCACCATCATCTTCAATAGTTCTAATACGATATTTACTATTTCCTTTTTTATCTTTTATCATTCGCATAGAAAAGTTTATATCTTGGTTTTCTATATCACCAGTTTGAATATGATCAACTACATAATCATCATCATTTTGTCTTAGACTAATAGCAGTATCTTTGCCTTTGATACGAACTCTATTATTATCATCTTGTAAAAGAAGAACTTCCTCTTTTTTTCTACCTTTTCGCATAGTAATCCAACCGTCTTCCACAGTTATAGTTTTTCCTAACATAGAAAACAATTCCTTACTTTCTTCTTTTTTTAAAAAATTATCTAAACGAATCATTATATTTTTCGCTTCCATATATACTAACCCTCCCAAAGTAATATCAATTATAAATAGATTTTTTTTATTTGTCAAATAAAGTAATGCTTTGTCGAATTAGTTGTCTAATAATTAAAAAATATGTAGAATAAAATTGAGGTGAAACAGATGAAAAGTCAAGATGTAATTGTATGTTTAAATTCTATGATTGAAAATATTTCCATTGCTAAAAAAATTGATGTATTAATAAGGTTGAAACAATTGACAAATAAGTAGTTTTATTGCTAGAATATAGTATGTAAAGGGATTGGTGATAAATATGTATCAAAACAAAATTACACTTACACCACAAGAAATCTTAGAGAAAGATTTTAAGATTGATACTCGTGGATACAGATTAAAAGAAGTTGATGAATTCTTGGATATGATAATTTCTGACTATGAACAGTTTTATAAAATAATTGAAAGTATGGAAAAAGAAAAAACGGAATTGTTAAAAGAAATTATGTCCTTAAAACAAGAATTACGAAATGTTTCAATGGATGCTGAAATAGCTAAAAATTCTAAATCAGATACAATGGAAATCACTAATTTGGATATTTTAAGAAGACTTAGCAATTTAGAAAAAGCGGTATTTGGTAAAGACAGTGAATAATACTTGGGCAAGTGCTAGGGTAACCTAGAGGAAAGTCCATGCTCGCACTATCTGTGATGATAGTAGTGTTCGTGCTTAGGGAAAAAATAACCTAAGGTAGATTTATTCTAACGGCAAAACTTTATCTAAAGGATTATCCTATGATAAAGTGATAACGTGCCACAGAAACGATACTTTTGGAAACGAAAGGGTGAAACGAGGTAAACCCCACGAGCGAGAAACCCAAATTTTGGTAGGGGAGTCTCCATGAAAGAAAGATAATGGATTGGAGGACTAGTAATAGTAGATAGATACTTGCCACCTAGTAATAGGTACAAAACATGGCTTATAAAGTATTATTATTTTGTTGGAACTGAGGTTGATTATGAAAGAATTAGGAGAACACTTAAAGGAAACTAGAATAAAACATGGTGTTAGTCTAGAAGAAGCAGCCAGTGATTTAAATGTTTCCACTGATTTGCTTGAAAATTTGGAAAGTGCTAACACTAAAGCTTTTAAAGATGTTTATGATATAAAAAAAATAATAAAAGAATATGCTAAGTACTTAGGACTTGATGAAGTAAAGGTCCAAGATGAATTTAATGATTTTTTATTTGAACATACTTCTAAGATTTCTTTAGATGATATAATGGAAGCTAAAAAGAAAAAAGAAGAAGAGGAAGCAAAGAAAGAGAAAAAAATATCATCTCCTTATACAAAAGTATATAAGCAAAAGAAAAAGAAGTTACCTATAATAATAGGGATTATTATTTTTGTCTTTTTTGTTGTGATCGCGGTTTTATTGATTAAAGATAAGACTAAGAAGCCTATTATTAATAGTGAATTGAAAGGAAGTAGAAAATATGAATACACCAACCAAGTTAACTGTAGCTAGAATACTTATGACTATAGTCATGATTTTTATGTTACTATTTCCATTCTATGATGTTGGTATTAATATGCCTAGTTTTTTAGTAGGTGGTGTTTATGTTAAGTTAGAATACTTAATTGCTGGAGTAATATTTGTAGTAGCAAGTGTTACTGATTTTCTAGATGGTTATTTAGCTAGAAAAAATAATGAAGTTACAGACCTTGGAAAGATGTTAGATGCTATTGCTGATAAAGTTTTAGTAAATAGTGCTTTAATTATTCTTGCTAGTAAAGGTTTTATTTTAACCCTTATTCCAGTTGTTATTATTTTTAGAGATACTGTTGTTGATGCTATGAAAATGGAAGCAGCAAGGAAAGGAAAGGTAGTAGCAGCTATTTCTAGTGGAAAGATTAAAACTGCTAGTATGATGGTAGGAGTTACTTTAACTTTCTTTTATAACTTACCATTTGAAATGATTAATATAAGAGTTAGTGATTTCTTCTTATATTTTGCTACTATTATGTCAGTTGTTTCTATGTGTGAGTATTATAAACTTAATAAAAATCTAATTTTACCAGCTAAGGAAAAAGCCTAATTTCTGGCTTTTTTTGTTTGAAATTGATAAATTCAGTGATTCTTTTTAGGGAAAATAATAAATTCAAGTTAAAATAGTCCTGAAAATGACAAATTATAACAAACGATTGTTCGAAAATTTATCTTGACATTTAAAAATTCTACTTATAAAATGGGTATATAGACATTTGCACGAGGAGGAAAATTTATGAGCAAAACACTAAAAAAAGATAATAAGGATTTAGACCAGATTTTAGCTGATATTGAAAAACAGTTTGGGAAGGGTTCAATTATGTGTCTTGGAGAGAATTCTCATATGAAAATTGATGTGGTATCTAGTGGTTGTCTATCACTTGATGTAGCATTAGGAGTAGGAGGTTATCCTAAAGGAAGAATAATTGAAATATATGGACCAGAATCTAGTGGAAAGACAACATTTGCCTTACAAGCTATTGCTGAAGTACAAAAGACGGGTGGAAGGGCAGCTTTCATTGATGCAGAACATGCTCTTGATCCCGATTATGCTAGAAGACTTGGTGTTAATACTAACGAGTTATTATTATCACAACCAGATACTGGGGAACAAGCTCTAGAAATATGTGAAGCACTAGTTAGAAGTGAAGCTATTAGTATTATTGTAATAGATTCAGTAGCAGCTTTAGTACCACAAGCAGAAATAGATGGAGAAATGGGAGACTCTCATGTTGGTTTACAAGCAAGACTAATGAGTCAAGCTTTAAGAAAATTATCGGGTACCATTAGTAAAACTAATACTATTGCTATTTTTATTAATCAGTTAAGAGAAAAAGTAGGAGTTATGTTTGGTAATCCTGAAACTACCCCAGGCGGACGTGCTTTAAAATTTTATTCTAGTATAAGATTAGACATTAGACGTAATGAGCAAATTAAAATAGGTGATAAGATAGTTGGTAATAGAACTACTGTTAAAGTAGTTAAAAATAAAGTAGCTCCACCATTTAAGTCCGCTACTGTAGAAATAATGTATGGGGAAGGAGTATCTAAAGAAGGAGAACTAGTAGACCTTGGAGTAGAAGCTGGTATTATAGATAAAGCTGGAGCTTGGTTTTCTTATCAAGGAGAGAAACTAGGACAAGGTAAAGAAAATGTTAAATTACTTCTTAGAGATAATAAAGAATTAAAAGAAGAAATAGAAGCTAAAGTAAGAGATTTTTATGGAATAAGTTTGAATAAAGATAAAGAAAAAAAGGAAAAGAAATAGTATTTTCTCATTATAAATACATTTTCTTTTCTTGACATTCATTTTATTGCAACGTACAATAGAATTAGATTATAAGAAAAATTATAAATCTTAGTGGAGGTAAAAATGAATCAAATTATACTCTCCACTTTACTATTGTTAGTTGGACTGGTAATTGGTTTTGGGTTAACCATGTTAATTAATACATTAAGAAAAAATAATGCAACAAAGAAAATAGAAGAAATGTTAGAGGAAGCTAATAAAAAAGCTGATCAATTAAAACGTGATTCTATAATGGAAGCAAAAGAAAAAAATTATCAATTAAAACAAGAAGTTGATAAAGAAATCAAAGAAAAAAAACAAGAATTAAAAGAGAATGAATTACGTTTAGAAAAACGTGAAAGTAGTATGGACAAAAGAGATGAAATTTGTCAAAAAAGAGAAGCTACTTTAGATGAGAGAGAAGAAAAATTAACCCAAAGACAAAAAGAAATTCAACAAGAACAAATTGAAGTGGAGAATTTAAAAAAAGAACAATTAGACTTATTAGAGAAAATATCCGGATTTAGTAAGGAAAAAGCTAAAGAAGTAGTAATGCAAAAAGTGAAAGAGTCAATGGCAAGAGAGGTTACTGTCTATATCAATGAAAAAGAAATGGAAGCTAAAATTACAGCTGAGAAAAAGGCTAAAGAGTTAATAGTTACTTCTATGCAAAGATATGCTGCTGATATTGCAAGTGACCAAACAGTTACGGTTGTATCACTACCTAATGAAGATATGAAGGGAAGATTAATTGGTCGAGAAGGTAGAAATATTAGAACAATTGAAGCAGTAACAGGAGTGGACTTAATTATTGATGATACTCCAGAAGCAGTAGTGTTATCAAGCTTTGATCCATTACGTAGAGAAATAGCTAGAGTTATGTTAGAAACTTTAATAAAGGATGGAAGAGTTCATCCTACTAGAATAGAAGAAGTATATGATAAAGTAGCAAAAGAAATGAAAGAACAAATAATGGACTACGGAAACGGTGCTTTGTTTGAACTTGGAGTAACTAAAATGAATCCTGAGTTAATTGAATTAGTAGGAAAACTTCATTTTAGAACTAGTTATGGTCAGAATGCTTTAAGTCATTCCTTAGAAGTGGCTGAACTTGCAGGCCTTATGGCAGCTGAGATTGGTGAAGATGTTAATCTTGCTAAAAGAGCAGGACTTTTACATGATATTGGTAAAGCAGTTGATCATGAAATTGAAGGAAGTCATGTAAGTATTGGTGTTGATCTTGCTAAAAAGTATGGTGAAGGAGAGGTAGTCATTAATGCTATTGCTTCTCATCATGGAGATACTGATTCAACTAGTGTTATAGCTAATTTAGTAGCGATAGCTGATGCTTTATCAGCATCTCGTCCAGGAGCTAGAAATGACTCGTTAGAAAACTATATAAGAAGATTAACAGAACTAGAAGCAGTAGCTTCAGATATAGAAGGCGTTTCTAAATCTTATGCTATGCAAGCAGGACGTGAATTAAGGGTAATTGTAGAACCTGAAAAAGTTGATGACTTACAAGCTCACCGTATTGCTAGAGAAATAAAAGAAAAGATTGAAACAACTTTAAAATATCCAGGTACTATTAAAATAGCAGTTGTTCGTGAGACAAGAGCTTTAGAAGAAGCAAAATAAAAGTCAAGGAATTAGATTTTTTCCTTGACTTCTTTTTTTATATCTAAAATTATAGGTAGTAGAAGTGGTCTTCTTCCAGTAAGTTCATATACATAGCTAGATAAATCTTGACTAATAGTCGTTTTCAAATCACTAAAACTTACATGAGAATCATTTAACTTCTTTGTAATTAAATTACCAGCCATATTTTCAATTTTTCTTAAAAGTTCTTCATTTTCATTAACAAGAACAAATCCTCTTGTGGTAATATTGGGTTTAATTAATAGTTTTTTAGCTTGAAAATCAATATTAATAATTACTACTAAAATACCATCATTAGCCATTATCTTACGATCGTGAATAACAGCACTTCCAACCTCACCAACTCTTGATCCATCTACATAAATAGGAGTATTAGGATAACTGTTTCCTTTACTAATCTTATGATTATTTAAGATAAGACTATCTCCATTTTTTAAGATAAAAGTATTTTCTTTTGGAATACCACAGTCTACTCCAAGTTCAGCATGTCTTTTAAGCATGCGATAGTCACCGTGGAATGGCATTAAATACTTAGGATTTAATAATCTAATCATTAATTTTAATTCTTCTTGATTAGCATGTCCTGATGTATGAAGACTATTAATAGTCATATTTGTAAAGACTTTAACACCTTTTAGATATAATTTGTTAATTGTTTTAGAAATACTTAAAGCATTTCCAGGGATTGCACTACTTGAAAATATTACAATGTCATCTGGTCTTAACTTAATTTGTTTATGTGTTCCATCTGCTATCCTTGATAAGGCAGCAAGTGGTTCTCCTTGAGATCCGGTACAAAGAATGGTTACTTCCCCTGGTTTTAAATTATTAGCTTCATCTGCACGAATTAGTAATTCTTTGTGATCAATATATCCACCTTTTATAGAAATATCAATATTGTTTTCCATAGATCTTCCAAATACACAAATTTTTCTATTATGTTTATAACAAGACTCAAATATATGCTTTAACCTATATATATTAGAAGCAAAAGTAGCTATAATTATTCTATTATACTTATACTTATCAAATATATCAGTTAAAGTGTCATCAACTCTTGATTCACTAATACTCATTCCTTCGTTTAAGGCATTAGTAGAATCACTTATTAATAAATCAACCCCTTGATGACCAATAGTAGCCATCTTATAAAGATCAGCCATAGGACCGATAGGCGTTAGATCAAACTTAAAGTCTCCTGTTGTTACGATAGTTCCATTAGGAGTTTTAACCACTATCCCATGTGAATCTGGGATGGAGTGGGTTGTTCTAATAAAATCTATTTCAAAGTATTTAAATTTAACAGTTGTTTGATCATTATATACATAAAGATTATCATAACGGATGTTACGATCTTTTAATTTCATATCAATTAATTCTTTTGCTTGATTTGGTGCATAAATAGCAGGTATATGTACCATTTGTAATAAGAATGGTATAGCTCCAATATGATCTTCATGACCATGGGTTATAAATAAAGCTTTAATTTTATCTTCGTTTTGTTTCAAAAAAGAATAGTCTGGTAATACATAATCTATTCCTAATAAATCTCCTGCAAAAGAAACACCAGCATCTAAAATAATAATTTCATCTTTATGCATGACGCAGTACATATTACGTCCAACTTCACCTAAGCCACCTAGAACAATAACCTTTGTTTCATCTGACTTATTCATTTTTTCTCCTTTCTTTGAAGTTAATAATAAGAAAGAACTAACCGACATAAATTATACTATATAAATAAACATTTGTCTAGCTTGACTTTTCAGAAAAAAAGTGGTATAATCTAGCCACAAATATGGGAGGAGTATAGCAAATGACTTAGGCTAAAACTCTTGCTATTTTAGGTGATTGGTGGTATAATATAGGCACCAATTGAGATTAGGGGGTAAAATTATGAAAGATAATCTAAAAAAAGTTGGAATGTTGTCATTAATAATAATGATGATTGGTTCATTTTTTTCAGGACTTGTATTAAATGTAGAAGCAACTTCTGTTCCAAAGTCTTTTACAGCAACTTCTGAAAAATATCTTGATGGTTATATTGCTGGATATCATTTTGGAAAGAAGAAAAATAGTGCCGGAGGATATGTTTATTGTAACAATATTCACAAAGGAACTCCACACGGTGAAAAAATGACACTTGTGGGACAAGCTCCAGCAGGTATTGCTTATATTTTATCTAATGGTTATCCAAGTAAGAGTATCACAGGAAATAGTGATTATGATTACTATATTACGCAAGCAGCTGTTTGGTGGTATTTAGATGATACAACTGGTTCTAATAACTTATCAAAAAGTTTTAAAACAACAGGTAGTGATCCACATGGGTTAAGAAAATATGTTAAGTCATTAGTTGCAGCAGCAAAAAAAGTAAAAAGTTACTCTACAGCTAGTCTTAAAGTTAATAATGCTAGTAGTGCTATGACTTTATCTAGTGACAAAAATTATTATGTTTCAAATAGTATTGGTGTAACTGTTAAATCTGTAAGTGGTAAATATAGTGTTTCTTTATCAGGAGCACCTAGTGGAACAAGAATTGTTAATGCTTCAACTTTGAGTGATGCTAGTTCTTTTGCTACTAATGAAAAATTTAAAGTAATGGTACCAGTATCTAGTGCTCAAAATTTAAAAACAACTATTACAGTAAATGTTAAAGCTACAGGAAAAGTTGATAAGGCTTATGAATATAAGTCATCTGATAGTTCAGTACAAAATGTTTATGGAAAAGCTTTATATCCAACAACTAGTAACTTATCAGCTAAAACTACACTTAATTTAGCAACAAGCAAAGTATCTATTACAAAGATTGATTCAAAAACTAAGAAAGGTTTAGCTGGAGCTACATTTGTTTTATATGATAACTCTGGTAAACAAATTACAACTTGGACATCAACAACAGGAGCTCATATAATTCAAAACTTACCAAATGGTACTTATAAATTAAAAGAAACAAAAGCACCAGCTGGATATAAAATAAGTAAAGAATTAACAACTTTTACAATAAGCGATACTAAGCGTAACATAGCAATTAAAGTAGAAAATACGCTTTATAGTAAAGTATCAATTATTAAGATTGATTCTAAAACTAAAGTTGCTTTAGCAGGAGCAGAATTTGTTTTATATGATAATTCTGGAAAGAAAATAACATCTTGGACATCAACTGGTAAGGCTCATGTAATTCAAAACTTACCAAATGGTACTTATACATTAAAAGAAACAAAAGCACCAGCTGGATATAAAATAAGTAAAGAATCAACAAACTTTACAATAAGTGATACTAATCGTGATGTAACAGTTAAAGTAGAAAATACAGCTTTAACTAAATTAGTAAACATTGTTAAGATTGATAAATCAACAGGTCAACCTCTTGCAGGGGCTCATTTAATAGTAAAAAATGAAAAAGGTGAAACAATAGCTGATTTCGTTAGTACAGAAGAGCCTTATGTGATTAAGGATTTAGCTGATGGCAAATATAGTGTATATGAAGTAGAAGCACCTGATGGTTATAAAAAATCAGAAGCAACTTATTATTTCACAATAAGTGATGGTAATACTGTTGCTAGCGTTACAGTTGAGAATGAAAAGGATGTGCCAGAGGAAGTAGTTGAGGTTCCTAACACAGGAAACAATAATACAGTAATTCCTATTGCTCTTGGTTCAACAGCTCTATTATCCGGTGTTGGTTTTGTATACTATAATGAAAAGAAGAAAAAACAACAATAATATATTATCTTCTAATATAGTTGCATTAATTAGTGCGATAGTAATTGTTATTGGTTTATTTCTAATATTTTATAATTTCATTAATAAAAAACGTTTAGTTGCTTATGATTATATCAATGAGCAACTAAACACTAATGTTGAAGTTAAAAATATTACATCAACGGATGAACCAGAAGCAAAAGAAGAAGAAGATAATACTGATAATGATTTAGAACATTATATAGGTTATTTGGAAATACCAAAAATAGGATTTAATAGGGGCTTTTATAATATTGCTTCTCCTAATAATACAGTGGAAAGTAATATTCAAGTTATTAATGGAAGTAAAATGCCAAATAAGAAAAATGGTAACCTAATTATTGCTGGTCACTCTGGAACTGGTTGGAAAGCTTTCTTTAATGACTTATATCAATTAAATATTGGAGATCAAGCTATTGTAACTTATAAAAATCGTAAGTATACATATCAAATTGAAAATATTTCTAAACAAGCAAAAACAGGTACTCTTACCATTAAGAGAAACAAAAATAAGACAACATTGACACTAATAACATGTACAAATAACGATAGTACTACTCAGACCATTTATGTGGCTAGTCTAGTTAATGTATCATAAAAATAAAAGGGGGTGTTGGTGATGAGTCCAGTATCGTTAGACGAAAAATTAAAAATTATTTGGAGTGTGATATCCTCGTCACCTCTATACCTAATATTCTTTGTGGCTATTGCTGTATTAGTTTTCTTATTTAGTACTACTAATAATGCTAATAAAAAACAAAGTAGAAAAACGTATTTATTAATTTATACAGCTTTCTTTATCTATCTTATTATTCAATATGGAGAAAGTTTCTCTACTTTAGTAGATTATGCTGTTAATCAAGTGTTTATTGGTTATTACTTTCCTAATATAGTAATATACATATGTATGCTTTTAATAGCAACTATCATTACTTTAGTAAGTATCTTTCATAAAAATATATCTAGAATAATTAAAGTGTTAAATTCAATTATTTATGGATTATTAATTTATTTCTTAATATTAATGTTAAGTATTGTTAATACGTTAAAAGTAGACGTATTTGATTTGAAAGAATTATATAGTAGTGATAAAGTTCGTAGTTTACTAGAATTTAGTATGTTTCTATTTGTAACTTGGGTATTAGTCTTGGTAGTTTATCATTTCATTCGTAAATATCAAGAAAAGAAAAGAGAAGATACTAAAGAAGAATTTGTTAACTATAATGTTATTCATAACTTTGATGAAGAAAAAGTATTGTCACCTCGTAAAGAGTATACTTATTTTGAACAACCAAAAGTAGAATCACAAGAAGTAAAAGAAGAAAAGAAGGAAGAACCATTTACTATTGAGGAATATAAATTAATGTTAAAAGTTCTTAAAGAAGAAAAAATGAAGGAACAACAACAGGCTAGTGCATTAACAGAGTTAAATCGTTTATATCAAAGTATTGGAGAATAGAAAAAATCTATTCTTTTTTTTGCCATTGCTAGCATTAACTGTTAATTTAAGATATAATTAATATGGGAGTGAGGGAAGAGAAGATGGATTTAGAAAATTTAAATAAAGAGCAAAAGAAAGCAGTATTATATAATGAAGGACCTCTTCTTATTCTAGCAGGAGCAGGTAGTGGTAAGACTAAAGTTTTAACTACTAAGATAGCATACTTAATTAAAGAAAAAAATATATCACCTTATGAAATACTTGCTATAACATTTACTAATAAAGCAGCTAAAGAGATGAAGGAAAGAGTAGAAAATTTAATTGGTGAAGAAGCTCGTTTTATTCAAATATCTACCTTCCATTCTTTTGGTCTTAAGCTATTAAGAGAAAACTGTAAAGCCTTAGGATATGATTCTAATTTCGTTATAATGGATAGTGATGATTCTTTAGTAATAGTTAAAAAAATAATGAAAGATTTAAATTATGACATAAAACAATTTAGTCCAAAAGCAGTTAAGAATAAAATAAGTAGTTGTAAAAATGAGTTGATGACACCTAATGATTATGAGAAGTATGTAGCAGGTGATTTTGATCAGATAATATTAGATGTTTATAGAAAATATGAAGAAAAATTAAAGAGTAGTAATGCTGTTGACTTTGATGACTTATTACTACTACCTATAAAATTATTTAGAAAACATAAAGATATTTTAGAAATGTATCAAAATAGATATAAGTATATTTTAATAGATGAGTATCAGGATACTAATGAAGCTCAATATATATTATCGAAAATGATAAGTGCTAAATATAAAAATATTTGTGTAGTAGGAGATGCAGATCAAGCAATATATGGCTTTAGAGGTGCTAACTATAAGAATATTTTAAACTTTGAAAAAGATTATCCCAATGCCTTAAGTATTAAACTAGAACAAAATTATAGATCAACTAAAAATATTTTGGATGCAGCTAACTGTGTTATTAGAAATAATCAGAGTAGAAAAGAAAAAAATCTTTGGTCAACTAAAGGTGATGGTGAGAAGGTTACTTATTATAGAGCTTATGATCAATTAGATGAAGCCCATCAAGTAGCTAGTTTTATAAAAAAGATACAAGATAGTGGTAAAAGTCTTAGTCAAGTAGCTATACTTTATAGAACTAATGCTCAGTCACGTGTAATGGAAGAAGAATTACTAAAAGATAGTATCCCTTATCATATAGTAGGAGGTTTAAGCTTCTATTCAAGAAAAGAAATTAAAGACTTATTAGCATACTTAAAACTAATCTATAATGAAAAAGATGATGTTAGTTTCTTAAGAGTTATTAATACACCTAAAAGAGGAATAGGACTAAAGACTATTCAAGCTTTACAGACTAGAGCTGACATAAATAACTCTAGCTTATTTGATGCGATTGATGGTGGTAAAGAACAACCATTTAAAGATTTAATCTTATCACTAAAGAAAGTATCAGAAACGGTAAGTCTTACAGAGTTAATTGATAAAGTATTGGATGCTAGTGGAATTAGAAAAGAACTAGAAGCGGAAAAAAGTATAGAAGCTGAAGTTAGACTTGAAAACTTAAAAGAATTTAAATCAATTACCAAGGCTTTTGAAGAAAGATTAGGTCTAGTATCATTAGAAGACTTTCTATATGAGATAAGCTTAGTAAATGATAAAGATGAATATAGTGAAGCTAAGGATAAAGTAAGTTTAATGACAGTTCATTCTGTTAAAGGACTTGAGTTTGATATAGTATTTGTTATCGGACTTGAAGAAGGTATTTTTCCACATATGAATAGTTTATATAGTAGTTATGATGTTGAGGAAGAAAGAAGACTTTGTTATGTTGCTATAACAAGAGCAAGAGAAAAATTATATCTATTTAATGCAAGGCGAAGAGTACTATTTGGTAATGAACAAATTAATCCACCAAGTAGATTCTTAGGAGAAATAGATAAAGACTTATTAGAAACTAATACAGTAGCAAGGAAAGAATCAGAAAAGAAGATAGATGTAAATAGTGTCTTAAGAGATGAAGAGATAGATTATCAAGTAGGAGACTATGTTGTGCATGATCATTTTGGTAGAGGCAAGGTAGTAGATGTTACTAATTCATTAGTTACAGTTGCATTTCCAATACCATTTGGGGTTAAAAAACTATTAAAAAATCATAAAAGTTTAGCAAAAATTTAGGAGGGTTTAAAAATGGAAAATAGAATAAGACAAGGATATCAATTAGAGGTAAGTAAAAATTTAGTTCATCGCTTAGAAGGAAAATTAGTAAGCAATTGTGGAAATAGTGAAATTGAACTAAGTAAGAATGAACTATTAGCATTTAATAGATTTATTGTAGTTAAAGGAAATATATTAAATGCTAAGAAATTAACAATAGATTATTCATTGGATGAAGGCTTGTTTACAGCAAAAATGAAAAAAACAGGGAAGAAAGGTAATGAGTATACTACTGCTTTAGTACAAAGTGAATCTTTAATCAATACACTTAATAATTTAAATGACTATTTAGCTTGGTATGGAAAAGATACAGAACAATCTATTGATAAAATTATGGCTAATTTAGATAAAGGATATAATTTAGTACTATTAAATAATGCTTGTAGTTTTATAAAAACAGATAGTGACTACCAAAATCTATTAATAAGTAAAGCAGGAGAAAAAACAGCCAGTATTTTTACTATGTTTCCTAACATTATGAAAAAATTATCAGATAATGATACCATGATAATGGCTATTATGAAAGAAAATGATAAATATATTATTAAAGAAAAAGACTTTTTAACTGGCAAAGAGGAGAGAAGTAGAGGATATACTGATTTATTAGAAGGCTTAGTTATAATTGATAAAAATTTAGAAAGAGAAAAGAAGGGAAGAAAAATTTATGCCAAAAACATTATTAGTAATGGCTGCAGGAATGGGTAGCCGATTCGGAGGACTTAAACAAATAGAACCAATGGGACCTAATGGAGAGTTTTTAATAGACTATTCAGTTTATGATGCAAAGTTAGCAGGATTTACTAAAATTGTCTTTATTATTAAAGAAGAAAATTATGACATATTTAAAAAAACAATAGGAAAAAGAGTAGAACCTTATATTGAAACAGAATATGTTTTTCAAGATGATTCTAATCTAAAAGAAAAATATAAAGACTTACAAACAAGAGTAAAACCACTTGGAACTGGGCATGCTATATTATGTGCAAAAGATAAAGTAAAAACACCATTTGCTATTATTAATGCAGATGACTTTTATGGAAGAGATGCTTATGTAGTAGCTAGTAAATACTTAGATAAAATTGACGATAAGCATTATGCTGTAGTAGGTTATAAAATTGGTAAAACACTTAGTCCTAATGGAGCAGTTAAAAGAGGAATCTGTAAAGAAGAAAATGGTAAATTAAAAGATTTAATTGAGAGTAGTGTAGAAAAAATTGATGATAAAATAATTGCAAAACCATTAGATGGTGACACTGAGTTTATAGTAGAAGATGATTCACTAGTATCAACGAATCTGTTATTATTTACTCCAAAGATTTTTGATTATTTAGAAGAGAAATTAACAAAGTTTTTAGAGATTAATAAGAATGATTTATCTAAATGTGAATTTTTAATACCAGATGTAGTAAAAGATGCTATAAAAGAAGATAGGATAGAAGTTGATTTATTAAGTACGAATGCTATTTGGCATGGAGTTACTTATAAAGAAGATAAAGAAGAAGTAGTTAAGGCAATAGACGAATTAATAAAAGAAAAAGTTTATCCAAATAAACTATGGTAAGGGAGAAAAATATGATACAAGAATCAATAGAGAGAATGAATGAATTAATAGATATCTTAAATGATGCTAATTACAACTATTATGTAAAAGATAATCCAACTATTACAGATCAGGAGTTTGATAAGTATCTAAGAGAATTAGAGACTATTGAGAAAAATCATCCAGATTGGAAAAGAAATGATTCTCCCACTTTACATGTTGGTGGAGAAGTAATAGATTCATTTAAAAAGATAGAACATACTATTCCTATGCTTTCTTTAGGTGATGTATTTAGTGAAGAAGAGATACTTGCTTTTCTAGAGCGGATAGAAGCTAATGGATTTCATCCGGAGTATGTTTGCGAATTAAAGATAGATGGTTTATCAGTTTCTCTTCATTATGAAGATGGTATTCTTGTATCAGCTTCTACTAGAGGTAATGGAGTAGTAGGAGAAGATATTACTCATAATGTTAAAACTATTAAAAGTATTCCTCTTAAGTTGAAAGATGCTGTAACTATTGAAGTACGTGGCGAAATATTTATGAGTAAGGATACTTTAAAAAGACTAAATGAGGAAAGAAAAGAAAAGAATCTTCCTTTATTACAGAATACTAGAAATGCAGCCGCTGGTTCTATTAGACAATTAGATTCTAAGGTAGCTGCTAAACGTAATTTAGATGCCTTTTTGTATCATTTACCAAATCCTTTAGACTATGGAATTAAGACACATCATGAAGCTTTAGAATATTTTAATAAGCTAGGATTTAAAACTAATCCTAATAATAGAGTAGTTAAAAATATAGATGAAGTAATGGCATATATTCATGAAAAAGCAGCTATTAGAGATAGTCTTCCTTATGATATTGATGGCATTGTTATAAAAGTTGATTCTATTGAGATTCAACAAAAACTAGGTTATACTGCTAAGACACCTCGTTGGGCTATTGCATACAAATTTCCTGCCACCGAGGTATTAACTAAGTTAAAAGATATTATCTTTACAGTAGGAAGAACTGGTCAAATAACTCCTAATGCTATTTTGGAACCAGTTATTGTAATGGGTAGTACTATTAGAAGAGCTACTCTTCATAATGATATGTATGTTAAAGAAAAAGGCTTAAAAATAGGAGATATAGTATCTATTAGAAAAGCAGGAGATGTAATTCCAGAAGTAGTAGAAGCTAAAAAAGAAAGAAGAAATGGTAATGAAAAAGACTTTGTAATGATTAGTGAATGTCCTATCTGTGGTACTAAGTTAGTAAAAAAAGATGAGCAAGTTGATTATTACTGTCCTAATAAACTATGTCCAGCAAGACATGTTGAGAGTTTTATTCACTTTGTTTCAAAAGGAGCAATGAATATTCAAGGACTAGGTGACCAGATAATGGAAGATCTTTATAATTTTAATTTTATAAGAGATATTAGTGATATATATTTATTAAAGTATCATAAAGAGGACTTAGTAAACTTAGAAGGATACGGAGAAAAATCTATTAGTAAACTACTTGAGTCAATAGAAGAAAGTAAGAAAAACTCCCTAGAAAGATTACTATTTGGGTTAGGTATTCCTCATGTAGGAAAAGAAAAAGCTAAGATATTAGCAGAGAAGTTTGAAACTATGGATGGATTATCTAAAGCAACTCTAGAAGAATTAATAGATATTGATGATATTGGTTCCATTATTGCTAGTTGTGTGGTAGAATATTTTAGCGACTCTACTAATTTAGAATTAATTAATAAATTAAAAGAGTTAGGACTTAATATGAAATATCTTGGTAAGAAGAAAGTATTAGATGAAAACTTTGCTGGTAAAAGATTTGTTTTAACAGGAACATTAAAGGAATTAACTAGAGATGTAGCAAAAGATTATATTGTTACTAGAGGTGGAAAATGTATAGAAAGTGTTTCATCTAAAACTGATGTAGCAATAGTAGGAGAGAATCCAGGTAGTAAATATGATAAAGCTAAATTACTTGGTATTCCTATTTGGAGTGAACAAGATTTCTTAGATAAGTTAAGAAAGGAAAATGAGTAGTATGGGATTAAAACTTGAAAATGATAATCATAGTGGTTTTGATGATAGTAATTATGTAACTATTGATGAAGAAAAGAAGTTAAAAAAAAGATTTACTATTATCATGATAGTCGCTTTAGTACTAGGTACTCTTATATTTATAGATATTTTAGTAGCAAATTATACTAGTGTAGGACCATTTCTTGCAGTAAAAGTAAAAACTCATAATGATGGTGGAACTAAAGAATATTATGGATTAGGATATAAAGTTATCAAATATAAAGTTAAAGATGGAAGAAATACTACAGTAGTAGGTAGCTGGACACTTAAGTATGATCCAACAACTAAGGCTACTACCGTAGAAGAGTTAGGTATTTCTTTTAGAAATAATACAAAAGAAGCATTGAAAAACTCTTATAAACAATTCTTTATAGTAACTGGTAAGATAGAGTCTATTGATAAGGCTAATAAGAAAGTAGTTCTTATATATGAAGATAAAGATGGTGGTAATTATACTACAAAGGCAGAGTTTTACTTGAAAAACATATCTAAGTTAAAAAACTATAGTAAAGGTGATACTATAACTATAAGTGGAACTTTTACTAAGTACACTCCTAAGAAAAATAATATAGTAAGAACTATAACTTTTAATAACTGTTCTATTAATTAATGTAGTTAGATGATATAAAAATTATGGAGAAAAAAGCTTGATATATACTAAATAAAATGGTATATTAATTAAGAAAAACAAGTGCGAAAGACGGAAATAAGGAAAATTAGTAGAGACTTCTTGGTTGGTGAAAAAGAAGATGGAACTTATTTTAGATCACTTTCAAGTTGTGCTTTATGGATAAGATAAAGACGGGGACTAGACGTTAACTAGAATAAGATAGATTAATCTATGAAGAAAGGTGGTACCACGGAAATATACGTCCTTTCAACATAGATTTTTTTGTTATAAGGAGGAAATACTATGGAATTTAAAGAATTAAAAAAAGGCGATGTACATAATATTGAATTAGAAATTGCTAAAGAATGGGAAAATGAAGATATCTTAAAGAAATGTATTGATAATAGAAAAGATTCTGAGAACTTTGTTTTCTATGATGGACCTGCTACTGCTAATGGAATGCCTGGACTTCATCATATGATGGCAAAATTCTTAAAAGATACATTTTGTAAATATAAAACTATGCAAGGGTATCGTGTCTTAAGAAAAGTAGGTTGGGATACGCATGGACTTCCTGTGGAATTGCAAGTAGAAAAGGAATTAGGTTTTAACTCTAAGAAAGATATAGAAGAATATGGTATAGAAGAGTTTAATAAAAAATGTAAGGAAAGTGTTTGGAAGAATGAAAAAGCCTTCTCTAATCTTACTAAGGAAATGGGACAGTTTATTGATTTAGAGCATCCTTATGTTACTTATGATAATAACTATATTGAAACAGAGTGGTGGATACTAAAGAAATTCTTTGATGAAGGATTATTCTATGAAGGACATAAAATATTACCATTTTGTACAAGATGTGGAACTGGACTTGCTTCTCATGAAGTAGCTCAAGGATATAAAGAAGTTACTGCCAATACAGTTATTGTTCCAATGAAAAAGAAAGATGAAGATGTTTACTTTCTAGTTTGGACTACTACACCTTGGACTTTAATTAGTAATGTAGCTTTATGTGTTAATCCTAAAGAATTATATATTTTAGCAGAAAGTCGTGGTACTAAGTTTATTGTTGCTAAAGCTTTAGCTAACAAAGTATTAGGTGATGATTATACTGTCTTAGAAGAGTATAGTGGTAAGAACTTAGAATATATGGAATATGAACAGTTAATACCAAGTCTTAAAGTAGATAAGAAAGCTTTCTTTGTAACAGTAGCAGATTATGTAACAATGGATGCTGGAACTGGTATTGTTCATATAGCACCTGCTTTTGGACAAGACGATTATAATGTTGGTAAAAGATATGATTTACCAGTATTAAATCCAGTAGGAGAAGATGGTTGTTATACTGAAGGACTTTGGAAAGGTAGAAATGTTTTTGAAGTTGATATAGATGTCATTAAATACTTGAAAGAAAATGATAAACTATTTAAGAAAGAAAAAATTAAACATGACTATCCTCATTGTTGGCGATGTGGTACACCACTTCTATATTATGCTAAACCATCATATTACTTGGAAGTTACTAAGTTAAAAGATCAAGTAGTAAAAAATAATAATGGTGTTAATTGGTATCCATCATTTGTTGGAGAAAAAAGATTTGGTAACTGGTTATTAAATATGAATGATTGGGCAATTTCAAGAAACCGTTATTGGGGAACACCATTACCACTTTGGAGATGTTCTTGTGGTCATATGGAAATGATTGGTTCTCGTAAAGAATTAGTAGCAAAATCTATTGAAGAAATAGATGAATCAATTGACTTACATAGACCATACGTTGATAATGTCCATATTACTTGTCCAGATTGTGGTAAGGAAATGTCAAGAGTTAAAGAAGTAATCGATTGCTGGTTTGATTCTGGCTCTATGCCTTTTGCTCAATATCATTATCCATTTGAAAATAAAGAATTATTTGAAGAACAATTCCCAGCTAACTTTATCTGTGAAGGAATTGATCAAACAAGAGGATGGTTTTATACCTTATTATTAATATCAACCTTTGTAACTGGTAAAGCACCATATAAAAATGTTTTAGTAAATGACTTATTATTAGATAAGTTTGGTAAAAAAATGAGTAAGAGTAAAGGTAATATCGTAGAACCATTTACTACTATGAAAAAGTATGGAGCAGATACAATTCGTTTCTATTTACCTTACGTATCACCTGTTTGGTCACCTATAAAATTTGATGATGATGGATTAAAAGAAGTATATTCTAAATACTTATCAACCTTTAAAAATGCTTATTCATTCTTTGAAATGTATGCAAATGCTGATAAAATTGATCCTAGGGAATATAATATTCCCGTGGCTAAACGTGATTTAACTGATAGATGGTTATTATCTAAACTTAATCATATGGTTAAAGATGTAACTGAAGGTTATGAAAAGTATGATCTTAATATTGTTGTTCATAAAATAGTAGACTTTATTAATGATGACTTTTCTAATTGGTATATTAGAAGTAATAGAAGAAGATTCTGGGCTAGTGAATTAACAGAAGATAAAAAAGCAGTATACTTAACAACTTATGAAACACTACTAACTTTAGCTAAAATAACGGCACCTGTTACACCATACATTTCAGAAGAAATTTATCAAAATCTAACAGGTAAAACATCTGTTCATTTAGAAGACTTTCCTAAAGTTGATGAAGAGTTACTATCAAAAGACTTAGAACAGAGAATGGAACTTGTAAGAGATATCTGTAGTCTAGGAAGAAATGCTAGAGAAGATGCTGCTATCAAGGTAAGACAACCCCTTAACTTTATGATTTTACCACTTGTTGATGAAGCAGTTATTGAAGACTTTGAAAGTATTATTAAAGAAGAACTTAATATTAAAGAAATTGTCTATAAAGATGATATGACTGAGTATATGGATTATATTGTCAAACCAAACTTTAAAGTAGTAGGTAAAGTATTTGGACCTAAGATGAAAGATTTTCAAGAAGCAGTTAGTAAGCTAAATATTAATGATGTTAATAAGATAAAAGCAGGATACTTTAAGATGAACTTCTTAGGTGAAGAAATTGATGTTACAGAAGATATGATATTAACCACTCTTAAAAATAAAAAAGGTTATTGTGCTGCTAGTAATGGTAAGACAAGTATTGTTCTTGATACATCATTAACAGAAGACTTAATATTAGAAGGACTTGCTAGAGAAGTAGTACGAAAAGTACAAAGCTTAAGAAAAGAAGCAGACTTTGTTATAACTGATCATATTAATTTGTATTATCATGGAGATGAAATGTTTGATAAGATGTTAGCATCATATGATGAATATATTAAAAATGAGACATTAGCAGATTCTTTATTAGAAGATCAAAATATTGAAAAAGACATGGAACTAAACGATATAGTTGTAGGACTAAGAGTAGAAAGAATATAATCTTTCTGCTTTTGTCTATAAAGGGGGATTCAAATGTTTGTAAATGATTATTTAGAATTTAAATCTAAAGCAAGAAAAGAGATTAAAGACGTTGTTTTTAAAGCAATTGAAATATATAAAGTGTTAGAATATAAAAAAATAGATTATTATTCACACTCAATGGAAAAATCAATGGATATAGTAGATAAATATTCTTTTGCTACTCTTATAGCTATATTAGATAGTGATAAGAAATTAAATGATTATTTTAAGAGATACAGTATTACTATAGAAAAGATTATTGATTATTTAGATATTGATTTAACCGATGCCTTAAAACTATATCCTGATCAGTTAGAATCAGAGTTTATACATGGCTATGGTAGTTTTTTACAGAAAATAACTAATACTTATGAGTGGAAGCAAATAGATATAATTAACTTAGTAGACAATGTTATTTATGAATATAGAGATGATAGTGATGCTATAAAGAGTTTTTTTAAAGATAATAAGATAAGTATATCTGATGTAAGTAAGGGATTACTTAACTTAGATGAAGAAGATTTTTTAGAAGATATTAGACATAATCAAGAAAAGACTAATTTGACTGGCTTTGGTTACTATTTAACTGGTGATATTGGTAAAAATATAAAAGGAAGAGAAAAAGAAATAAGAGATTTAGAAGCTAGTTTAATTGCTCCTGGCAATGTAATTGTAATAGGAGAAGCTGGTGTTGGTAAAACAGCAGTAGTTGAACATTTAGCATATCTTATTAACCATAATAAAGTTCCTAATATATTAAAAGATAAAAGGATATTTTCTTTAGAATTAGTAAAGATAATGGCTAATACTACTTATAGAGGTGATTTGGAAGCTAAACTCGACAAGTTAATTAGTGGCTTAGAAAAAGATAATAATACAATACTCTTTATTGATGAGATACATATGATTATGGGAGCAGGTAAAGGTTCTAGTGATAATATAGATATAGCAAATATGATTAAGTCTTATTTAAGTAATAGAAAGATACAAATAATAGGAGCTACTACTACTTTAGAATATGAAAAATATATATTAGATGATAAAGCTTTTAGAAGAAGATTTAACAAGGTAGTAATTGATGAACCAAATGAAGAGGTTCTTTATGATATATTAAATACTAAAAGAATAGAATATGAAAATAAATTAAATATAATAATGGAAGATGCTGATAAATTAATTAGATTGTTAATTGAGTCTACTAGAAAGAGACATAGAGATTATAGTGATAATCTTTGTAATCCCACTCTTTCCTTAAATATTCTAGGAAGAAGTTTTGCTTATACAGCAGTAGATTCTAATAAGAGTGTAACTTTCTCTTCTTTAGCAGATTCTATTCTAGCTGAAGATACACTATATAGAGGTAGTAGGGAAGATTATGCTAATAAACTAAAGAAAGTAAAAGTAAAAACTATTTCTAATAAAGATAAAATTATTAGGTTTCCTAAAAAGTAAATGTTTATTTCTTTTTAGATTTCGATTATACTAATAGTAGGTGAGTGAAATGAAAAAATTAAATGAACTTTTTAATAATATAGATAATAATTGTGAAGTGAATGGTATAAAAATAAACTCTAAGGATGTCAAAAAAGGAGATATTTTTGTCTGTACAATGGGTGTTACTGCTGATAGACATGACTTTATAGATGAAGCTATAGAAAATGGAGCATGTGCTGTTGTAGTATCTAAAGATGTAGGAGATAGGTCTGTTCCTATAATAAAAGTAGATGACACTAATAGCTATTTAAGAGAATTATGTTCTAAGTATTATGACTATCCTTATGAGAAAATGGAAATGATAGGAGTTACTGGTACTAATGGTAAAACAACGGTAGCAGAAATTATTTATCAATTATTAGGTGATGATTGTGCTTATCTTGGGACTAATGGACGTAAGTGGAAAAATAAGTCTTTACCGATGCGTAATACTACTCCTGATGTTGATAGACTTTACATGTATTTAGATGAATTTGTAAATGATAAATGTAAAATAGCTGTAATGGAAGCGTCAAGTGAAGCTTTCTTTAGACATAGACTTGATGATATTAAGTACCATATTGCTATCCTTACTAATATAACAGAAGACCATTTGAATATTCATAAAACTTTAGAAAATTATATAGATTGTAAGTGTCAATTATTTAGACAAGTTAGTGAAGATGGCTATTCTATTCTTAATAGTATGGATGTAAACTATGAAAGAGTTTTACAAAATAGTAAAGGCACTGTTTTAACTTATGGTATGAATGGAAATGATACACTTTATATAAAGAATTATGAAGAACAAGGTAATAAGATGAAAATTACTTTTAGATATAATAATCAAGATTATACTGTTTTAAGTCCATTATTAGGTGAATTTAATGTCTTTAATCTTGCTCCTGCTATTTTAACTTGTCTTGCTAAAGGTATTAATATAGATGAAGTATTAAAAAGAGTAGAAAATCTAAATCAGATAGAAGGAAGATTAGAGGTTTTACCATTTACTGATAAATACATGATTATGTTAGATTATGCTCATACAACCGATGCTTTAGATAAGATACTTACATATTTAGATAAGATTAAGAAAAATAGAATAATTACGGTTACAGGATCTGCTGGGGGAAGAGAAAAAGAAAAAAGACCAAGTATGGGTAAAGTAGTTTTAGAAAAATCTGATTATGTTATTTTTACAATGGATGATCCAAGAGAAGAAGATGTTAATCAAATAATTGATGATTTAGTATCAGAATCAAATTTAACTAATTATGAAAGAATTATTGATAGAAAAGATGCTATATATAAGGCTTTATCGATGGCAGAGGAGGATGATATAGTATTTATTACTGGAAAAGGTAGAGATAATTATATGGCTCTTGGTAAGGAATATCTTCCATATTCTGATTATGAAGTTATAAAGAGTTATTTTACTAATTAGAAGTGATGGTAATAATTACTATTGCCAATTATTTATCTAACTAGTAAAATGTTAATAGGTGATTAAATGAAAAAATTATTTATTTTTATAGATACTTGTCTAGTAATGGCTACTATTTTAACAGTTACAACAGTAGTACCAGATAGCAAATCGGTATCGGTTAAGAGATTAGATACTTTTGTTAATAGTAGTATAATAACTAAGGAGATAAAAGAAGATACTCCCACTGTAGATGAAAAAGAAGAAGATAATAGTAAAGAAGTTGTAGAAAAAGTTCAGGAAGAAAAAAAGGTAGTAGTTAATACTCCTAAAGAGGAAGAATCTATACCAGCCAGTAGTGATGATACCAATAATACTTCTACTAATAAATATTATCAAGGAGAAGTCTTTACTGGTAAGATGAGTGGTTATGGATCTGATATTGGAACACATACATCTTCAGGTTATAGAATAGATGAAAATAATATCACTTATATGGATAGTCAGTATAGGGAAGTACGTATTCTAGCAGGAGATAAAAAATATCCTTTTGGGACAATTGTAAGAGTATCAAATAGTAGGGAAGGTACTTTTGTTGGAATAGTACTTGATAGAGGACCGGATATTGGAAGAGATGAAGGTAAGAAGTTTGCTTTTGATCTTTTATATGCAACTAGCAGTGAGGCTAGAAGTAAAGGTACTAGTTTAAATGCTCAATTTGAGATATTAAGACTTGGTTATTAAAAAGACAAAAAAATTTATGTGATGGGTAGTTCACATAGAAGAGGAGTCGTTTAATATGAGGATAGGAATAGATTTAGATGGGGTTGTAATTGATAGTGAGACAACATTTAGAGTTTACGAAGAGTTATATGATTTAATTGATTTAAAAGGAAATAATCTAGTAAATAGAGAAGAACCAAAGTTTAAGACACGTTATAATTGGACAAGAGAACAACAAAAAGATTTTACCGACAAGTATTTTTTATCAGTATCAAGAAGTAGTCACTTGATGCCAGGATTTGTTGAAGCTTATAAGTATTTAAAAAATCAAGGACATGAATTTGTTGTTATAACAGCTAGGGGACTAACCCCAGATGATGATTTTATGGAAGAAATGGAGGCAGATGCAAAAAGAATATTAAATGAAGGTAACATAGTTTTTAATAAATACTACTGGAAACAGACTGATAAATTAGCTACTTGTAAGAAAGAAAATATAGATATTATGATAGATGATGATTATAAAATCATAGAGAAACTTTCAACTAATGGAGTTAAAACATTATATTTTAGAGATACTAATTTAAAAAGATTAGCAGAAAATGACTATGTAAAAGAAGTCAATAATTGGGGAGAGGTGTGTAGATATATTTCTTCTCTTGAAAATAAATAGGAGCACTCAGCTTCTTTTCTTTTGAAACTTCTTGAAAAGTAAGTATTTTAGATATTATAATTAACTAGTAAGGAAGGTAATACAAGATGAATGAAATGATTATTAAAGAAATGAGTAAAGACTTAAACATTAGTGAAAAACAAGTACAAACAGTTCTAACTTTACTAAGTGAAGGAAATACTATTCCATTTATTGCAAGATATAGAAAAGAAGCAACTGGAGCTTTAGATGAAGAAGTAATTAGAAAGATAGAAGAAGTATATGTTTATCAAGAGAATCTATTAAAGAGAAAAGAAGATGTTATTAGATTAATAGATGAGAAAAAGATGTTAACAGAAGAGTTGAAAAATGAGATTTTAGCTTGTCAAAAATTAGTAGAAGTAGAAGATTTATATCGACCATATAAAGAAAAGAAGAAAACTAAAGCAACAGAAGCTATTGCTCTTGGACTTGAACCTCTTGCTAAGATGATTATGACTTTTAAAGAGACAGGTAGTCTTGATAGTTTAGCTAGTAAGTTTGTTAATGATAAGGTGAAAACTATAGATGAAGCCTTAACTGGAGCTAGTTACATTATTGCTGAATGGATAAGTGATAACGCTTATTATCGTAAGTGGATTAGAAGTTTTCTATATAAAAATGCTTCACTTACTAGTAAGAAAAAGAAAAATGGTGTAGATGAAAATGCTACTTATACTATCTATTATGATTTCTCTGAACCATTAAAAGGATTAAAACCACATCGAATTTTAGCAATTAATAGGGGAGAAAAAGAAGGAATTTTAACTGTAAAATTCGATTATGATGAAGAAAAAATTATAGAGTTTTTAGAAAAGAAAATAATTAAAAGGGAATCTTTTGTTAACCCTTTAGTAAAATCTGCTATTAAAGATAGTTTAAAAAGATTAATTCTTCCTAGTGTAGAAAGAGAGATAAGAGCAGACTTAAAAGAAAAAGGTGAAGATAGAGCTATTGAAAACTTTTCATCTAATGTAGAACATCTTTTGCTTACGCCACCATTAAAAGATAAAGTCGTTTTAGGGTATGATCCAGCTTTTAGAACAGGATGTAAATTAGCAGTCCTTGATAAGACAGGTAAACCACTTGAAATAGCAGTTATTTATCCAACTGAACCCCATAACGATATAGAAGGTAGTAAAAAGAAAATATTAGAATTAATTGATAAATATAATATTGATATAATTGCTATTGGTAATGGAACAGCCTCTAGGGAAAGTGAAACCTTTATTGCAGATACTATTAAAGATGCCAAAAGAAAAGTAGAGTATGTAATAGTAAGTGAAGCAGGAGCATCAGTTTATTCAGCTAGTCCTTTGGCAATTAGTGAATTTCCCTCTTTAACGGTAGAAAAAAGAAGTGCTATTTCTATTGGTAGAAGAATTCAAGATGCCTTAGCAGAACTTGTTAAGATTGATCCTAAAAGTATTGGGGTTGGATTATATCAGCATGATGTACCTGAGAAAAAACTTGATGAATCACTAGGATTTGTTGTATTAAAAACTGTTAATGGAGTAGGAGTTAATATTAATACAGCAAGTAGCAGTTTACTTTCTTATGTATCAGGTCTAAATAAAAAAGTTATTAAAGAATTAATTGATACAAGAGATAAAAAAGGAAAGTTTAAGTCTCGTGAAGAATTACTAAAAGTTAAGGGAATGACTCCAAAAGTATATGAACAATCTATTGGATTCTTAAGAATAGTAGATGGCGATAATCCTCTTGATAAAACAAGTGTCCATCCAGAAAGCTATGAAAAAGTAGAAAAACTATTAGAATATTTAAATCTATCTGTAAATGATTTAGGTAGTGAGAAACTAATTGAAGCTTTAGATAAAATAAATGAAGATGAGATAATAAAAAAACTTGATATTGATAAATATACTCTTGATGATATAATCTCTAGTTTAAAACAACCAGAAAGAGATTTAAGAGATAAGTATCCACAACCTGTCTTAAGAAGTGATATTCTACATATTGAAGACTTGAAAAAGGGTGAGAAACTACAAGGAACAGTACGTAATGTTGTCGATTTTGGTTTGTTTATTGATATAGGTTTAAAAAATGATGGACTAGCTCATATTTCTAAGCTTTGTAATGAGTATTTACGTCATCCATCAGAAAAATTTTCAGTAGGAGATATAGTTGACTGCTATGTTGATAGTATTGATTTAGAACATAAAAAAGTAGGGCTAAGCTTGATAGAAGTTTAGTCTTTTTTCTAGATAAATAATATAATAAAACACAAGACTTTATTGCTAAAAAGTCACCAATTTGACAAAACTATACATATTTGCTACAATATAGATGTTCTTATTTGAAGGAGGAACTATGAAAAAAGCGAATAGGCTTAGCTTATCACTTGGATTCTTAGGAGTTTCAATGATAGGAGCCGCTATATTTTTACAGTATAGGTCTTTTCAAATAGAAAAGGAAAATAGTGTAATTTATGAAAAAGTTACTATGAAGGATTTATCTTCTGGTACAGTAGAAAAAGTAAGTCAGAAAGAAAATGAAAATAATAATATAGTAGAAGAGAAAGTTGAAAATCCTTTAACAGATGACAATACTCCTACTGAAGAGGTAGAAGTGCAAGATGAAGTTAAAGAGATAACTACTTATGAAGACGTCTCAACTACACCAGTTGATCCAATCGTTTATGATGGAATGACTCTAAATCAGTTAGCAGAAAAATTAAATAGAAGTTTAAAGTCAACAATAGCTGGAAAAGGTTACTTAATTGCTAGTTATTCTCTACAATTAGGTGTTGATCCTTATTTAGCTACTGCTATTATTTTACATGAAACTGGATGCAATAGTGGAATGTGTAGTAATCTAGTTCGTAGTTGTAACAATGTAGGTGGACAAAAAGGTGAACCATCTTGTGGAGATGGAAGCTATAAAGCATATCCAACTCTAGATGAAGGTATTATGGGTTATATTGATAACCTATATAAAAACTATGTATCCAAAGGTTTAACTACAGCAAATGCTATGGGACCAAAATATGCAGCTAGTACCACTTGGGCTAGTCAAGTAAATAATTATATCGCGTTAGTAAAAAGTAAATAAGAATATAAGTAACAGGTAAGTTAACTCTTATCTGTTTTTTTGTCTAATTTTAGATAGTTTTTCTTTAGATACTACTTTCTAATATAACATACCATTTATTAGGAGGGTATCTATGGAAAAGATTAGAATTGATGGGTTAAGTAAGGAAGAAGTAACTAGGTCAAGAGAAAAATATGGTAATAATGCTTTAGAAACTATTCATAGAGATACCTTTTTTAAACAATTACTTAGAAGTTTAGGTGACCCTATAATTCGTATTCTATTAATTGCTCTTGGAATAAAAACTATATTTTTAATAAAAGACTTTGATTGGTATGAAACAGTTGGTATAGCAATAGCTATCTTTCTAGCCTCATTTATTTCTACTTTATCAGAATATGGTAGTGAGAAAGCCTTTGATAAGTTACAACAAGAAGCCTCTAAGACTAAAGCTAAGGTTAAAAGATTTGAAGGTATTATTAGTATTCCTATCGAAGAGATAGTTGTAGGGGATATTATTCTTTTAGAGTATGGTGAAAAAATACCAGCTGATGGCATCTTACTAGAAGGTAATTTAACAATTGATGAGTCATCAATTACAGGGGAAAGTAAAGAAATATATAAGTATCCTTTTAGAAAAGGACTTAATCCTAAAGAGACAAATGAACTATTTAGAGGTAGTGTTATTTATCAAGGTACAGGTAAGATGTTAGTAACTAAAGTAGGTGTTAACACTTTCTATGGAAAAATAGCTAAAGAGTTACAAGATGTGCAACCAGAAAGTCCACTTAAGTCTAGATTAAGACATTTAGCAACTATAATTAGTAGAATTGGTTATTGTTCAGCTTTCTTTGTTGCTCTGTCCTATCTATTCTTTTCTTTAATTATTAATAATCAATTTAATATAAATAAAATAATTACCTATTGTAGTGATTTGTCTTTATTATTTGCTCATCTTTTATATGCTTTAACTCTAGCAGTAACGATGATAGTAGTATCAGTCCCAGAAGGATTACCAATGATGATAACTTTAGTTTTATCTAGTAATATGAAAAGGATGCTTAAAGATAATATCTTAGTTAGAAAGTTAGTAGGAATAGAAACATCTGGTAGTTTAAATATATTATTTACGGATAAGACAGGTACGCTTACTAAAGGTGAACTTGAAGTAATAGGGATGATTTTAGGAGATGGGAAAGTAGTTAATAGTAATAAGGAACTGATTAGTCATAAAAAATACTTAAGATTATTAGATGAATCATTAATTCAAAATAATAGTTGTAGCTATGACAAAGTAACAAAAAAATTTATTGGTGGTAATGCTACAGACCAAGCTTGTGTTAATTTTATTTCTAATAAGAAACCAGTTATATTACCAAAGATTAAAGAAAAACCATTTAATAGTAAAGATAAATATTCCAAGGTAGTAGTTAATGATAATGGAAATATCACTTATATTAAAGGAAGTCCTGAGTTATTATTAAAGAAATGTAGTAAGTATTTATCACTTGATGGTAGAGAAACAAGATTTATATCTTCCACTCTTTTAAAAAAATTAAATGAGTATACAAAGTGTGGTATTAGAGTTATTTTAACTGGTTATAGTAAGAATGATAGTGATGAAATTGTTCTTTTGTCTTTACTACTTATTAAGGATGAATTGAGAAAAGAAAGTAAAGGAGCAGTTAGTATTGTTCAAAATGCTGGTGTTCAAGTAGTAATGATTACTGGAGATAATAAAGAAACAGCTACTTCTATAGCAAGAGAAGTTGGTATTATAAAAACTAGTACTGATTTAGTATTAACTAGTACTGATTTTGCTAATATGTCTGATAGTGAATTAAAGAAAAACTTAAGAAATTTAAGAGTAGTAGCAAGAGCCCTTCCTCAAGATAAGAGTAGGCTAGTAAGAATTTCTGAGGAAGAAGAATTAGTAGTAGGGATGACGGGGGATGGGGTGAATGATGCTCCGGCTTTAAAGAAAGCTGATGTAGGTTTTGCTATGAATAGTGGTACAGAAGTAGCCAAAGAAGCAAGTGATATTATCTTACTTGATAATAATTTTTATTCAATTACTAAGGCAATTCTTTATGGAAGAACTATTTTTAAGAGTATTAGAAAGTTTATTATTTTTCAGTTAACTGTTAACTTCTGTGCTGTATTCTTATCAATTATTGGACCTTTTATAGGAGTAGCTACGCCAGTAACAGTTATTCAGATGTTATGGATTAATATGGTTATGGATACTTTAGCAGGAATAGCCTTTTCCTATGAAGCTCCTCTTCTTGAATATATGGAGGAAAAACCAAAAGATAGGTATGAACCTATTTTAAATAATTATATGATACATGAAATAGTTTTTATTGGTATTTATTCATCACTACTTTGTATTTTCTTTTTAAAGAGTCCTTATATCCATTCATTCTTTAGAACTGATATAAATGATAAGTATTTTTTAACTGCCTTCTTTGGACTATTTATTTTTATAAGTATTTTTAATAGTTTTAATGCTAGAACATCAAGGCTTAATATCTTTGCTAATCTATTTAAAAATAGAATGTTTATGCTAGTTATATTATTTATTGTAATAGTCCAGTTTATTCTTATTTATTATGGAGGTGAGTTATTTAGAACAGTAGGACTTAGTTTTAAGGAGATAGAAATTATGCTTTTTTGTGCTTTTTCGGTTATTCCTGTAGAGTTATTTAGAAAGATATGCTTAAAAAGAAAACATAAACTAGGTCATGTTTAAAATTCTTACTTTTCTCGTACTATATTTTAGTCATGCTCTATTGTTATCTAATAATTTATTTGTTACTATTAATTCGGATACATTTGAATATCAGATGCTTTCCCTTCTATTATAATTAGAAGGGTGGTGATACTTATGACGAAGAAACAAAGTTTTGTTGTAATATTACTATTATTTATAATAATATTTACTTTATTATATAGATAAAAAAGCATCTGATTCAACTATTGTTGAATTCGGATGCAAACCACAAAATATGGGAAAGCATCTGATCCGTAAAATCAAATGTATCCTTTTTTTAATTATATGAAGTTTCCTTCATCTGTATACATTTTATCATAAAATAATGACTATAACAATTATTAATAAAAATTTGTGTTTTTCTCGTGTTACTATTTACAGATAAATAATAATTTTTGTTTATAAAAAATGAGCTTAGGGATTGACTCATTTCATTTCTTTATGATATATTAAGTATGAATTTATTTGCAGATGTAGTTTAGTGGTTAGAATATGACCTTGCCAAGGTTGTGACGGGGATTCGATTTCCCTCATCTGCTCCATTTGAAATCAACTTACAGACTTTATTGTTTGTAAGTTTTATTTATATAAAAAGATGGCTACCAAGAGCCACCTCCACCACCACCGGAACCTCCACCTGATGATCCTCCTCCAGATGAACCACCACTTGATCCACTAGATGAACTAGGACTAGCTGACATTGAGTTTTCTGCCGATGACATAGTATCATTAATAAATGATGAGAACGAATCTAAATTGAAATTACTATCACCATTATACCAAGTAGGTGCAACAATAGAGATTGATTCAAACTTTTTAATCCATTTATCAGAAATACCAAGGACATAAGTATATGGTAATATATCGTAGAAATAAGTTGGATGTTCTTCTACTAATGCTTCTAGTTTATCTTTTTCGACTGTTTCTAGAAAATTTTTAAATCCACTTATTTTTCCTAATATTTCATTACCATATTTAGTTCTTTTAGGCAAAAATCTTAAGCATAAAAACATTCCTAATATACAAATTAAGCCTATAATATATACTGTTAAATAATTAGTATCTTGCAGTAATAATGGTAAAACTAAAGCAAGCCATGGTCCACCACCAAATCCTAGTCCCCAAATTAATCCAAATATTTTTGTATAAATATTGTTAGAAATTTTAGTAACAGAACCATTTATGAAAGTAACAGAACCAGTTTTTCCAAATAATGATATAAATAAAACCGTAAAACCAATTATAGGGAAAATTATTGCAAACGGAATGATTTCAATTTGTCCAAATAATATAATTGGTGGAATAGTTATAAGTAAATAAGTAACAATTATCATTAAAATAATAAATATTTTTTTACTGGCTGCAGACTTTTCGTAAATCTTATACTTGTTTTCCTTATTATCTATATTAGATGATATTTTGTTCATCGTTATATAAAAATTATCATATAAATCTGATGATCTTACTTCATTTAAATAACTTTCATCATCAGAGTCATATTTATCATTAAACAATGATATAATTGAACTCTTCTTTAGAAACAATCCTTTTAAGAATAACTCTTCATTAACATTATCACCATCATATTCTTTTAGCCTAGTTATTTTAAAATCTTTATATTTAGAAAATAAAGATTTTCTCTGAGATTCAGTTATTTTTATATATCCTTTATTAGCAAGATAAATAAGTAGGGAAGTTATATCTTTATTATCAGCATATCCTTTATATAAGAATCCAATTTCTAAACTGTTAAAACCATCAGGTGGATAAAATTCAACTGTTTCAATAACTTTATCATCTTTGCCAAACTTACACCATAAGTAAAAAGATATTAAAAGAAATAGTAATGGAATTATAAACTCAATATATAATACTGGTTCTATAATATCTTTAGCTTTAGAAAAATAACCATCTGGTAATTCGCATCTTACTGTTAAAGCTTCGTTCTTTCCTAAAATACTAGTATATTTTCCAGTTATTACATTATTACTAACAGTATATTTAATATTAGAATTATCAGTAGAACCAGTACTACCAGAAGAAAAACCAAGTTTGCTACTGTCGAAATCTTTAGGCATTGTAATAGTAAAAGTTATATTACCAATAGCTGTATCCCATTCATTACCAATAATATTGTAATATAATTCATCATAGTCTTTTATTTTATCTTTTCCTAAATTATAAGTGTATTTAATTACATAGTTTTGCTCACCTGTTAAAGTTTTATTAGCATCACCAATTTGTACTTTATAGTTTCCATTTTCTCTTGAAACTTTATATTTACTATTAACAGATAAGTTTGTTATTCTAGCTCTATTAGTTGATTTACTACCATCTAATCTTGTTATTTTATTAGTTAATGGAATAGTTCTAAAAATTCCATGTTTTGGCTTCTTAAAATAGGCAGTAATTGTTTCAATAACATCAAAAGTATTATCTTCATTTACTTTAATATTTACATCATATTTATCAAGAACATAATCATAATAAGAGTAATCACTAACCTTACTAGGTGTTAACATATTACTACTATAGTAAGCACCATCAGTATTAACCTCTAACTGATAATAAGCTATTTCACTAACTTTATGTCCATTTAAAATAGATAAATTAGACATTAGATTAAAGCTACTATTAGCAATGGGAGCAATACTTTGATTATTGCTTTTAGCAATTAGATTATAATTTTTATCATAATAATACACAGTAGTTAAGTAATCAATATTATTATTAGAATTATTTTTTATTAATCCAGTAAGTCCAAAAGCTTTAGTTGATGTAGTAGAGTAATCATTAAAAGTAATATTAGAGACGCTTAAGTTATCAACTTCTAAATACTCTTTATTGTTAACATTAACATAAGATGTTTTTTTACTTAAAGCATAAGTATCCATTGGCAAAATATTTATTAATAGTATAAATATTATAATAGATAAAAATCTAAGTTTTTTCATAGTACCCCCTCTTCATCAAACATCACTTGATGTCATACTTCTTTCAACTGATTTCATAGTAGATTTAATAAAACTAGAAAACTCCTTCAAGTTAAAGTTATCATCTTCCACATACCAACTTGGAGCTGTTAGATTAATATCTTTAAATCTATCCATCCAAGTATCATATTCATTTAAAGTATAAGCATATGATAGTATATCGTAAAAATAATTGGGATTTTCTTCTAACAGATTAAGTATTTTATTTTTATCACCTAATTTAATAAATTGTTTTAATCCTTCTATTTCCTCTAACATATCTTTTCCATATTTTGTTCTTTTAGTAATATTTTTAGCACATATTATCATTACACCTATACAAGATAATCCATAAATATTGATTAGTAAATAGGATAAATTGTTTAATAATACTGGTAAAACCAATCCACACCAAGGTAATAGAAATAAACCTAACATAAAGCAGATTTTAGCAAATAAATTATTATAGGTATCAATATTAATATAAGAATATAAAAAGATTATTGGAAAGGCTAAGGCTATAACTAAAATCATATCATTTTCATATGATAGAACTGGAAAAATAGTAACTATACAATATGTTATAATTATCATTAGAGTAATTAATAACTTTGTTAGTAAAGTTCCTTTTTCATAAATTTTATCTTTACTACTATTTATATTTGACAATATTCTATTCATTGTTCTATAAAAATTATCATATAAATCATCAGATGTTATTACATCAGTTTTACTTTCATTTAATGGAAAATTATACTTTCTTTTTTTAGTAAATAATCCATCAATAAATAACTGCTCATTAATATTATCTTCATCATATTCTTTAGTCTTAACTAATTCATAACTACCATTAGTTTTGATAATTCTTATATATCCTTTATTAGCAAGATAAAGAAGTAAAGATGTTACATCCTTACTAGTAGCACCACCTTTATATATAAAACCAACATCTAAACTATTTAATTCTTTTGAAGGGTAAAAATTTAATGCTTTACCATTTTTTTTATTACCTCTAAATTTACTATATAGATATAAAGAAATAAATAGGAATACTATTGGAAGTATATATAATAAAATATTTAGATTTTTCATAATTCCTCCATTATAAATTTATTTTTATATTTTGTTTATCTTCTAAAGATGCTTCGAACATTCTTTTCGTTTTGTAATTAAAAATTTTCGCAAAAATATTATTAGGAAACATTTGCACTTTATTATTATAGATTCTAACTGTTCCATTATAGTATTTTCTAGCATTAGCTATATCATCTTCGATTTTTGTTAACTTATTACTTAAATCAATAAAATTTTCATTAGCTTTTAATTCTGGATAAGCTTCTTTTAAAGCCATGATTTTAGAAACATCACTAGATAATTCTTCATTATTTATAATTTTCTCATCGTTTGTCATTTCGTTATATACAGTATTTCTTAATTTTGTAACCCTCATTAAAGTTTCTTCTTCATATTTAGCATATCCTTTAACGGTTTCTACTAAGTTAGGAATTAAGTCCCATCTTTTCTTTAAATAGACGTCCATTGTAGAAAAAGCTTCTTTTACTTTATTATCTAGACTGATAAAGTTATTATATAAAATAAAAGCATAAATAATAATTAAAATAATAACTGCCAAGATAATCCATAACCACATTCCATTCACCTCCTATTATAGTTAATTTTATCATATATTTAGTAAATTTTTTCTAATAAGTGACTAGAAATCTACTTTTAACATATAATTAAATAAATAAGGCAATTGACAAACCACTTTAGCTAGTGTAAAATAATATTTGCAAGTGATAAATGGGTCTATAGCCAAGTGGCTAAGGCGTGGGACTGCAACTCCCTGATCGTTGGTTCAAATCCGACTAGGCCCTCCATTGGGAAATCTGTCCGAACTTTTATAGTTTAGGACTTAATATACAAAGTATCAATTTCAAAAGAAGTTGGTACTTTTTTAGTGTTTAAGTTTAGAAAGGACAGGTTTTAAATGATTAATATTACTACAAAGGAATTAGAGATTGATAATGAGTTAAAAAACAAAATAGAATTTATATGTGATTTTTGTAATACAAAACCTACTATTATTAATGGTAATATTCGTAATATTACTCGCACGAATTTGAGTTATGTAGAACCACATAGAATTATTATTAAAGGAATAACATTTCTTGCTTTCAATTACTCTAAAACTTTATATGTAGGTAATCTATCAAATAAACTAGAATTAAAAGATTTAGAAACCTTTATAAAACAATTTAACTAAATATAAGTAATTTGTACTAACTTCTTCTAAAATTGCCTTAAAATAGGTAAAAAATGGTAATTATGTCTTGACTTTAACTTTAAATTCTCTATAATAAGAAACCAATAAGGAAGTTTTATGTTTTTGAGGGGTTAATATAAAACAAATTTAATTAAGCAACATAATGAAATTTTAGAGGTGTCAAAGACATAAAACCAATTAGTGTCTTTGTCGCCTCTTTTTTGATGAAGAATAAGAAAGGATTAAAATTTATGAATGAAGAAAAGAAAATTGCAGGAATATACATAAGAGTTAGTACGGAAGATCAAGCAAGAGAAGGATTTAGTTTACCAGAACAAGAAAAAAGACTTCGTGCTATGTGTGAATTTAAAGGTTATGAAATTTATAAGATTTATAAAGATGCTGGAATAAGTGCTAAAACTGGAAACCATAGACCAGCATTTGAAGAATTAAAAGAAGATATTAAAAAGAAAAAAGTAAATACTATTGTTGTTTTAAAACTAGATAGATTAACTCGCAGTGTTTATGATATGGAAGATATAATGAAATTTTTGGAAGACAACAATGCTTACCTTGATTGTGCAAATGATGATATAAATACTACAAATGCTAATGGTAGAATGGTTGCAAGACTTTTAACAACTGTTTCACAAAATGAAATTGAAAGAACAAGTGAGAGAACTAAAATAGGTTTAGCAGGTGCTATTAAAGTTGGAAATATTCCCCATCGCGCTCCATTTGGTTATAAACATGTAGATAAAAAACTTGTACCAGATGAAGCAACGAAAGACCAAATTATTAGAATATTTAACTTATATTATGAGGGTAATTCTTATCAAACTATTAGTAATTTATATAACAAAGAAAAAGTATTTGGTAAAACAAATTGGTGTGATGGTACTATTCTAAAAATAATAGAAAATGAAATATACAAAGGTGATTTTGTTCATGGAAAAAGGACAAACAATCCAACTTATTATGAAAATGTAGTTGAGCCACTTGTATCAAAAGAATTATGGGAAGAATGCCAAGTACAAAAGAAAAAGAATGCTAGAAATTATAAACGAGATAAAGAATATTTATTTTTACAAAAACTTAAATGTCCTAAATGTGGAAGAGTATTAGGCGGTAATGCAACTAGAAAGAAAAATGGAAATGTTTACTACTATTATCAATGTCATGATTGTAAAATATCAATTAAAGAAACTGATATTGAAAAAGAATTTGATAATTTTATTAATGAAATTCAAGAATATGATTCAGTGGTAAATCAAACCTTACTACCTATGATAAAAACAAAACTTAATAATCCAAAAGACAAATTACTTAAAGAATTAAATGAGCAAAATCAAAAGTTTGAGAGAATTAGAAAAGCATATATTAATGGTTCATTTACTATTGAAGAATACGATAACGAAAAAGAAATTGTAGAAAATACAATTAAAATTCTAGAAGAAAAAATCAAAGAATGTGATTTATGTAATGAGTTAAAATTTACGCCAGAAGATATTTTAATTAAAAGGGATTTAGATTATATAAATGGGCTTGTCTATCCAAAAGAATACGAAGAAAATACTTATATGTGGAAAGACTATACAAGAAGTGAAAAATCAGATTTAATTATGAGATATGTTGATTATGTAGAACTAGAATATTATTCAAAAAATAAAGTAAGAATTGGTGAAGTTTATTTTAGAGAAAGTATGTGTAAGCCATGTAATGAATTATATGATGCTGGATTTCTTGCTAAAACTGATTATGCACTACTTGGTAATATTGTAACAAAATTAAGATTTAGTGAATACTTACCAATAGAAAAAGTTAGTGAAATAGTATTTACTTTAAGACAATATTACAATGTAGGTTATTTTGAAGCAACCTACTATTATGAAGATAAAGTTATGTTCTTTAATAATTATGAAAATAGAAATATTGTTAGAATATTTCCAATAGAAGATTATAAAAAAATGGATAAGTTAGATAAACTACAATTAGGTGTTATCTATATAGGTAATAATGAAAAATGTTTGATAGATAATAAAGAAGATTTATTTACTACTATACCAGAAAAAACAAATTGTAGAATATATGAATTTGATAAAAATAAAGAAAATAAAAATAATAATGTTAGTCAAGAACAACGATAGTTGCTTGTGAAATTCTTGACTAACAAAATTAAAAGCATAATTGAAAAACTTCAAAACAAAAATTATATTTTTCGTTTTGAAGTTACATATCAAAAGAAAAATTTTTGCTAACTTTTTTCTAAAAAAGTTATAACAATCGTGGCAAGTTTTGTCAGCTGTGCTGATGAAATTGGCAATAGATTGTTTAAATAAAATTATGAAAGAATTGCTTACGATAGTTTGCAATTACTTGAATAATTTTTGGAAGATAAAATAAAAAGCAGTGCTTGTTATTTTATCAGAAGTTTTATGTAGTTTTATTTCATTACGAAGTTTTGGAATATTACGAAATAAGACAGGTGGATTCTAAGGTTGCCTAAACCTTAGCCCCATATTTTGATATAAACAAAGTGCAATGTCAAAATATATAGGGGGTTAGAAATTTTGTCAAAGCAAAATTACCCTACTATAAATAGTAGGACTCTTGTTTATAAAGGGGTTATGAATTTATGGAAGAATTATCTTATTCATTACATTTAAGTAATGATAAAAATAAAACAAAAAGAGCAAGACAATTTGCTAGAAATAATGGAATTAATGCTACTGCTTTTAACAATAATGCAATACAAAATCATCAACAACTATCAAAAGTTGATAAACATAATTTAAGAAAATATGATGATGATAAAGAATTAATTTGTATAATAAAAGGCACTTCTTCTATTGTAGAAGATACCAAAAATTTATATTTAGAATTATTTGAAGATGCAAGAATTAAATACAATGAAAAGCAAACGAGAAATGATAGAAAAATAGAAAATTATTTTAATCATATATCAAATGATAATAAAAGAGATCTTGCTTGTGAAATAATCATTGAACTTGGAGATATGGATTTTTGGGCTGAACAAGATGATAAATTAAAAAAAATGATTCAAGTTTATAAAGAACAAATATTAGATTTAGAAAATGTTGTTCCTAATTTTAAAATAGCGAATGCGACCATTCATTTTGACGAATCTTCTCCTCATCTACATATTGTTGGGGTACCTTTTAAAGAGGGTTCTAAAAATGGTATGGAGCGTCAAGTTGGAAAAAGTGATGTCTTTACAACAAATAGTTTAAGAAATATTCAAGATAAAATGAGAGAGTATTGTATCAACTCATTCAATCGAATTTATCATTTAAACTATACTCTTAAAGCAAAAGAAGATGGTCGCAATCAAGATATAAATGTTAAAAATATGACTAATTATAGAGAATTAAAAAAGGAACAAGAAAAAAATAAAAAGCGACTTAATGAATTAAATGAGAAAGCAGATAACTTACAAAATAAATCTAATCAAATAACTGAAATTATCGATAATTTAAAACCTAGTAAATTAAATAAAAATAACTTCACTATTTCAAATAAAGAAGTTGATGAAATTAAAGATTATATTAAACAAACTACTGATGCAACCTCTAATTTAAAATCTACTAATGACTTAACTACTATACTTGAAAAATACGAAGAAGATTTAAAAAATCATTCCAATGAAGTTAAAAATTTACAAAAGAAAGTTAAAATTAGAGATGAGAAAATTGAAAATTTACAATATAATTTAGATAATGCAAACGATGAAATTGATGAATTGGAAGAAAAAGTAACTAAACTTGAAGAAGCATTAAATTATTTCAAAGAGTTATGGCAAAAGTTTATAGAGTTCTTACAAGATAAATTCTTCTCATCAAATAAATATGATGATTTCATAAATGATTTATATGATGAAGATATAATTGATGACAATGATATTAAGATTATTCAAAACAATTCTAAAGACAATGAAAAAGATGATTTTGAAAGATAATATTTAGCAAGCATCTATCTAAAATAAAGAAAATTTGCTATAATATTAATGAAATGGAGATGATTTTTTTGAATACTATTAAGACTATAGATTTATGGACTGAACAAAATGAAAATCATATTGAATGTTTTAGTGGAGCTTTTGTAGATGGATTTGAAAATGGTAATATTCCCTTTGATACTTATAAAGTAATAAGAAATGGAAATTGTATTATAACTAGTAATCTAAATGAATTAAATATTAGCAATAAACATAATGCTATAGTTTTTTATAAAAATAATATACCTGTAAGACTTATGGTAATTAATCAAAATACTGATATAGATAATTGTATTAATGTGGCATTAAGTCAACAATTTAATGACTTTGCATTAAATGAAATATATAAAAAACTCGCAATAAAAAGATATGATATTGATTTAAGACAGCAACCTATTCACAATAACTCAAACAAGGAAAATGAAATTGATGTTGGATCTTGTGATAGACCAAGTTTATTAAATTGTATGTTAGATGGATGCTACACTCAAAGTGATACAAATTATGGAAAAAGTAATAGTGATAGTAATTATAGTTTTATTCCTGATATTTTTATACAATATGATTTTACAACTGATGCCGAACAATTTCAGATTGAACATCGTTGTGCTTTCTTAAATGAAAATATGACAAGGATAATACCACTTCAAGAAAATTCATTATTAAACATTGAAGAAATAAAAAAACAATTTATACAAGATGATTGCAATAATCTATCAAAGAAGAGATTAAGTAGAGGAATTATATGAAAAGATTGACAAGAAGATTTATCATCAACTCTTTAGATGGTTTAAGCTTAAGTGAAGCAATTAGATACGAAAGATATTATATTAATGATAATCTAAGAATACAAAGGAAAAATGATGCGTATCAAAAAGAAGAGTTAGATAATGACAATAATGTTATTGCAAAAATTGCTATATCAGAAGAAGAATTTTTTGATTTAAAAGAAAAATCTTATTCTGAAATAATTAGAGATAGTTACTTACTTTTAAATAATAATAATATTTCCATAAAAAAATATTTAGGAAAATATAGAGGTTTATTTAGAGTGGAAGTTAAATTTGATTCATTAGATAATATGAATAATTATATTAAGGAAATTTGGATGGGAGAAGAAATAACCAATTCCCCATTGGCTTTTGATAAATATTTAAGTAAATTATCTACTTGTGAGTTTCAAAATGAGTTAGGAAAGTATATAAAATAATATACAAATTTCAAAAAAAATATTGCCAATAAAATTATAAATTGTTAAAATATTATTAGAGGTTGGTACTTAAATAGTATTAAATCCTAATTAGTGAGAAAAAGTTTGAAATAACTTAACCACTCGCTCCAGATTGATAGGAAACTCGAACTTTTCGAGTTTAAGTGATAAATGCTAACTAGAAATAGTTGGTTTTTTTGTTATTTAAGAAAAGAAAGTGATGAGTTATGACAATAGAAACCAAAAAACTTGTAAAAGAAAGTCGATATGATATGTAAGTCTGCTTGTGTTAAACCTACCTATCGTAATGGTAATATAATTAATATAGTTAATTCTAATATTGCCTATGTTAAACCACATATAATAACTATTAATAATATTAACTACTTAATGTTTGAAGAATCTAGAATTAACTACAATAATAAATAAATTCGTGATGATAGAAAAATTCAAGATTACTTTTTTAAAATAGTACATGATAATAAACATGATCTAGCAGTTGAAATTATTATTCAATTTGGTAATATGACTTATTGGACTGATAAAATTATAGAAGCAAAATATAAAATGACAGATGTATTTAAAAATCAAGTTAAAGAACTAGAAAAGATTGTTCCACTATTTAAGATAGCAAATGCTACCATACATTTTGATGAACATTCTCCACATATGCATATAATTGGTGTTCCAGTTAAAGAAAATTGTAAAACTGGTTTATCAAGGCAAGTTGGTAAAACATCCATCTTTACAAAAGAATCATTAGTAGTTATTCAAGATAAAATGAGAGAAAGATGTATTGATGAATTTAATATTGCTTATGGTATGGATTCAAAACTAAAAGAAAAACAAAAAGGAAAAAATCATGATATTACTCCATTTGAAAGAAAAGTATATAATGAAAAAGTTAAAGGACTTAAACAAGAAATATCTAATCTTGAAAATGAAGTCTCTAATTTAGAAGATAATAAAGAATCTATCAATAAACAAATAACTAAACTTAATAAAGATAAAAACGATATAAGCGATGAAATTGATAAAAAGAAAAAGATTAATAATAAAATTATTATTAAATCTAAAAACCAACTTTGGGATGAGAATGAAAAATTAAAAGAAGAAAACGAAGATTTAAAAAGATTAAACTATCAGTATGAAAATCAATATAAAAGTTTAAAAGAGAAAACAGATTATCTTATTTACTATTTGAATAAGGCATTAAAAAAGCTGCCTGAATTTATTCAAAACATTGTTGAAAGATTATTTAATTATAGTATTTTAGATTTAAAATATTTTAAACAACAATATGATCCAGAAGTTAAAAGAAAAGAAGAAAGTAGATTTAAAGGTTTCAATTTATTTAATAAAAAAGAAATTGAAAAAGCAACTAAACATATTAATGATGAAATGGATGAAGCTGCAGAAGAATTTTATAAAACAGAAAAAGGAAAAGAAGAGAATTTTGAATTATAGTTCGCTACATATATTAATTCGAGTTGCGTTATTAGCTTTTCTGTTAATAAAGTAACTACTGCCATCTTCAAATTCGTCTTCACTTACCTTATCTTTAAATTTTACCAAATAGAATAGTCCACCTTTAGGAATAGAATAATATTCTATTCTATTTTTATAATTGGAATTTAATTTTTTAATACTCTTTTTCAAAAGTGTTTTATATGTTTTAATTTTACTTTTGATTACCTCGTTCAAATCATTATTTCTTAAATAATCTAATACAACATATTGTGAAAAAGCATTAGTACATAAATCAAATGATTTTTTATATAAATATAATAAATCAACTTTATCGGACAAAATATAGCCAACATTAATTGATGGACTAATTAATTTTGAGAAAGTACCTAAATAAATAATATTTCTACCTTTATTTAGGTTATACAAACTTTTATATTTAGATTTTGTAAAATTAATTAAACTATATGGATCATCTTCTAATACTAAAATATTATATTTATTAATAATTTTCAGAAATTCTATTCTATTTTTATTTGACCATGAGTATCCTGTTGGATTATTAAAAGTTGGAACACCATAAATAAGTTTAGGAGAATATTTAATAATTTTTCTTTCAAGTTCTACTAAATCAAGTCCATCTTCTTGAAGATCAATACCAACTAATTTAATATTTCTTTTTTTGAAAACATCTATTGCTCCAAAATATGTTGGTTGTTCAATTAAAACTACATCTCCATCATTAATTAATGAACTTGAAATTATATTTATTGACTGTTGAGAACCTGTTGTAATGAGCATATTATTATAATCTACTTCATAATTCCATATTTTATATAAAAATTTGCTTATTTCAATTCTTAATTCTCTTAATCCTTTTGGAGTTGTATAAGTATTAAAGTTTATATTTCCTTTCAAAACATTTTCTATACTTCTATTAATTCCTTTATTATCAAATATATTATATGTACCTAGTGATTTATTCATAGTTTTTTCCTCTTACATTTATATAAAGAACTTTTACCATTATCAAATAGTTCTATATCAAAATATGGTGAAAGGAGTTCTCTATATTGCTCTTGAGATATCCAATCAAATTCAGTAAAATGTGGTGAATATCCTTCTCTAATTTGAATATGCTCAACTTTATTATCAATCAAATATGATATTTCAAGATAATTAATTCCATCAATAGTATATTGCTTTATCATTGGGGTTTTTGTTGGCATATTTGAAAAAGTATTAAATATAAATAAGCCATTAGGTAAAAATATATTACTAAATTGTTCAATATTAATATTTAAAAGCCAATAGTTTATTGCCTGTTCACAAAAAACTTTATTATATTTTTCTTGTGAGTGGTTAACAAAAGTCTCAACATCTTCGTTATAAACTCTAACACCAAGTTTTTCTAAATCTTCTGGAATCATATCTGTTTCTCTATCCAAATAACTTACATCATTACATCTTTTTAATAATTCTCTTGTTAATCTTCCATTACCACCACAAATATCTAACACTTTATCATCTCTTTTTAAGTCAGCTTTATCAATCAAATATCCGACTCCTTTATCAAAGTATCTTTTGTACATTTTTTCATAATCCGTATATTTAGGGTATTTCATAATCATTATCCTCTCTATAAAATATTTCCATTCTTATCAAACAAATATATAACTCCATGATACATAATATTAAAAGAAGTAGTGTTATTCCTTACTGAATCTCTTAATGTACCTGGAAATGCATAATCATAAAATGGCAATTTGTTATCAAATTCATGTAAATGAACTATTGCTTTTACTTTTCTATTTTTGAATATATAGTCTAACAGTGGTGCATTTAATGTAGCTTTTTTATTTAATACATTAATAATATGATTATCATGATCAACATTTAGAACTAAAGTCTTCTCATTTAAATCTTGTTTTCCTCTAATTGTAGTAATGAAACCATTACTAGTTTTTATAGCCACACATCCAAAATAATACCTGTCATTATATTTTTTTTCAGTTAATTTAATTTTAAACTTTTCTATATATTGTTTATATAGTTCTAAATCATTTTTATCTAAAATAACATTATCGGTTTTTATAATTGATTTATAATAAATATCACTTTTAATACTATTTAAAAATGTCTTTGTATCATTTATTGGTATAATACTTTTTTCTTTTGTCAAAACATATTTTATACCTTTACAACTAACAAATAAGAGTTGTTCTTTCTTATTTAATAATTCATTGTATAAATTATTAATATCAGTATTTAGATTTTGAATATATATTATTTTATCTTTTTCCATCATTAAGCATCTTTCTAACTAGCTTTTTAGCTATATCATCTTTACCATGTGCTTCTTCTATTTCATTAGTTTTATCGATTATATAACCAATATGATTACCATTTCTAATATTAGATAAATCATTAGCAACAACTAAATCACAATTGTTTTTATTTTGTAATCTTTTTGCAACTTCAATCAATTCCTCTTTTGATACTCCATCTAATAATTTAAATCCTACTAGATATGTTGATGGGCTTAAATTTTTGATAATAGATATTATTTTAGGAGTTGGCTTTAATACTATTACTAGATTATCTTCATATGAAGATATTTTATTTCCACCAATAACTTCAATATTTTTAAATGCCTCATCAATATCATCGTGTTCTTTGATATTTTCTTTCATTCTTTCAATTGTTGTCACATAGTCTGTCATATAATCAGATACTGCCATAGAATGAATAAAATAATCTATGTGTTTATTTGTAAGTAAACCTTCAATAGTATTCTTTAAATCTATAGTTCCATCTATTTCAACAACTTGAACTCTTTTATCAGTAGGTCTTAATGAATTTTTTGAACATACATAGTAAATCATTAGGTCATTATTTTCCTCTAATAAATGATTTGCAATCGTCATTCCTAATCTACCACTAGATGAATTTGTTATTTTTCTAACATTATCAATTCTTTCACTTGCTCCACCAGCAGTTATAATTATTTTTTTCATTTTATTTTCTCTCCTTTACTAAAACCTTAACATAGTCAATTATTTCTTCACTTCTAGGAAGTTTACCTTTAGCTTCATATCCACAAGCAAGATGACCAACAGAAGGTTCAATAATCTTATAACCATAAGATCTTAATTTTTCTAAATTATTTTGAACAATAGGATTCTCATACATTCCATTATTCATAGCAGGTGCAAATATTACTGGAGTTTTTGTTGCCATAATAGTTGTAGATAACATATCATCAGCAATTCCATTTGCAACTTTTCCAATTATATTTGCAGTTGCAGGTACTATTAAAAATAAGTCTGCTTTTCTTGCTAAACTAATATGTTTAACATCAATAAAATCTGGTCTTTCAAACATATCAGTTATTACTTTATTTCCAGATAATGTTTCAAGTGTTAATGGTGTAATAAATTCACAAGCATTTCTTGTCATTATTACATCTACATTTGCTCCTTCACTTTTTAAATAACTGACTATACCGCAAGCCTTATAAGCAGCAATTCCTCCAGTTATTCCAATAACAATATTTAAATCTTTAAACATATTATCCTTCCTTTCACTTTCATTTTATTATTAAAATGTTGATAAGTAAAATATATTTATGTTATTATGTCTATAAGGAGGGCTTATAATGAATGTAGATTTAGAATTATATAAAGTTTTTTATGTCGTAGCCAAACATAAGCACATGACTAAAGCTAGTGAAGAATTACATATATCTCAACCTGCTATTTCTCAATCAATAAAGAAGTTAGAGGATCAATTAGGTGGAATTTTATTTTTAAGAAGTAATAAAGGTATGGAACTTACCGAAGAAGGTAAAATGTTTTATGAATATGTTAAAGGTGCTTTAGAACTAATTAATAATGCTGAAAATGAATTTACTTCATTCAAAGATTTATCTAAAGGTGAAGTTAAAATTGGATGTTCCACCACTTTAACAAAATTAGTTTTAATAAATGCCTTAAAAGATTTTCATCTTGATTATCCTAATATAAACATTAATATAACAAATGACTTAACTAGTAATCTAATAAACGATTTAAAATTAGGAAAATTAGATTTTGTTATATTTAATGAAAGCAATATTAAAGAAACAAATCTTAATCTAGAAAAGATAAAAGAATTAAAGCAGGGATTTATTTATAACCCAGAGCTTTATGATGATAATATTAATAATTTTGAAGATTTAAATAATGTTCCTCTTATATTACAAAAAGAAGAATCCAATAGTAGAAAACTATTAGATTATATTGCACTGCAAAATAATGTTAAATTAATTCCTAAAATGGAAGTTGTAAGTCAAGAGTTAATTACTGAATTTACTAATATTGGTTTAGGTATTGGATTTGCGATTATAGATTTAGCAAAAATAAATTTTAAAAACTTAAAGGAATTAAATATAAACAAAAAAATACCAAATATAAATATATACTTGGCAACTAATAAATCAGTTTCATTAACTTTTGCTAGTAAAATGTTTATTAAGTATTTAAAAAAATAAAAGAATATGTTAATATGTATATAGAAGTTAGTTGTATTAACTTATATAGTGATAGTTTCAAATTATCTTATCTATCTCTCCAAAAAGAAATAACTCAAAGATATTTAATTCATCTTTGAGTTTTTATATATTCAAAATTTAACTGATTCTTTAGTATCGTATATTTTACCATTTATTTCAATATAAATAGAGTAGGTACCTGATAGACCTTCAGCATTAATATATCTATTAATAACTATACCATTTTTATTTTCTTCTTCACTAAATATATCAACACATAATGCTGTATATGGTTTTTTACTAACTTTTATTTCATAATAATTAGAAATAGTATTTTTCTTTAAGATAATATTAACTTTATCTTCTCTTTTAAATTGACCAGTAAAGACTAATCTATCTATTTCTTTAGTAAACTTAATATTATGTTTAGTATAATCTTTATCTATCTTATTACTATTACTAGCTAAACTAATTTTTTTCTTAGCAATATTTGTCTTACCAAGACTACCAACTCTTGTAGCACTACCTAGTTTTAATTCCGTATCATTATAAATATTCATCTTTTCTACTCTGTAGAAATTACTAGGTAGTACTAATTCCAAGATAACATCATTATCAAGTAGTTCAACTGTATCAGATTTTAAGGAAACATTTCCTTCTGTTAGACCGGCTGGTTTGTTAGAAGCTTTTCCATCAACTGATACAATACCACCAGAATGAATAATATAATGGTTATTATTTAAATAATCAACATCAGAAATGTATGGCGAATAAAAGTCACTTCCTCTTTCTTTACCATATTCAAATACTTGCTTAATAGTCATTTTTTTAGTATCTATCTTATAAATAACTCCTCGTGAATAAGAATTACTAGCATCTACATAATTATCTTTCTTTTTTGATTTATTATTACCATTATCAAAGATAAATACTTCACCTTTAGGGGTAATCATAGCAGCATGTTGACTCCATTGCCATTCAAAGTCTTTACCGATAGGTTTAAAGAAATATTTTTGATACTCTTTACTCCAGTTAGTAGAATCTCCAATTATCCAGTTAAGTTTACCACTTTTGTAATCAATATTAATAACAGCATCTTGATGTCTTCCAGATAACGTAATAGAATTAGTCTTTTTATCATACCAAACAGAGTTATTATGGAACCAGTCATAACTAGTCCAGTTTTCACTTTTTCCATCAGTCATCTTTAATATTTTTCTTAAATCAAATTGTCTAACAACTTTCCCCGTTTCTCTATCAAGTTCTACAATATAATCTTCAACGGTACCATCATTATTTAAAAAGTTATCAGAAGCTACTAATAAATTACCATTAGGCATCTCATAATAATCATGATGGTATCCTCCTTTTAGACTATATTCTTTATAAATTTTTCCAAACATATCAATCTCATAAAGCCCAGTAACATAATAAGGGGAGTTGATAAGTCTTTCTGTTCCAACAAGTAAATGTCCATTCTTTAATCTTTCAATATCCCAAATAGCCTTATAAGATAAATACCATCTAACATCACCATTAACATCATAAGCGGCTGTATATCCAGTAGATGATGGAGAATAAAAATAAAAATCATTAGCAAGTTTTTCTTTATCAGCTTTTACACTAGTAGGAATTATAAAATTATCAGGTAACTTATCAGTTTTAATTTTAAAAACCTTTCTAATATTTTTATATTCTACAATAATTTCATTTTCACTATCAGGATATAATCCATAGATTGATAAGTAATGCTTTTTACTCTTATTAAACTTATGAGTAAGAGTAGTATTTTCATCTTTACCAACTACTGTTACTTTAGGACTAACACTTTCTTTTGTTTCAAAAAGAATAAGAGCGGTTAGGGGAGCAGACTTATAAGGATCTACTATAATATTAGGGTTATCAATACTATATCCTTCTATTTTAAATTTAGCTTCTTCTTTACTTTGCATCGTAATAATACTTTCTTTAGTTTTAAGAAGTTTTCTTCCTTTCTGATTATTAGTAGAGATATTTATACTTACTACTAATAAAATACTAATTAATAAACATAATAAAACTTTTTTCATAAATAACATCTCCTTTATAAATTAATCATAAATAATAATTTATAAAAGATAAATAAAATAGTAGTTGAAAAAACTAAACTCGTAGTTGAGTTTAGTTCATAAAGCAATCATCATTTATAGATAGAGGTATTTCATAAGTTGTAATTTTATTATCTTCAGTAATAGCTTTAACTGTTAGATAAAGACTATTTTTAGTAAAATTTTTGCATAGTCTATTATAATTATTTACTTTAAATGTAATATCTTTTAAATAATCTTCAATAGTAGAGTTATTACTTTTTTTCTTATTTATTTCTTTTGAAATGTTATTTTTATCTTTTTCATATAGAATACATTCTATTTCTTTATAGATAGTATTATCATCTCCACCACAATAATCTATATTTGATATATAAATAGATGATTGATTATTATTATAAGCGACTGTTCCTTTAATAGTAAAAGCACTACAACTAGAGGATAAAGTTTTAAAGTGAAAGTATTCTTTTTTAGTATTATAGAAAGTTATAACAGATATAGTAATTAAGATGATAATAACAGTAGTAATTAATATATACTTTTTATTAATACTTTTCTTTTTATAATTGCCATCTAATAAGTCATTTATATCTAGATTAAAATCATGACATATTTCTTTTAATAGGGCTATATCAGGGATAGCTTTACCATTTTCCCATTTGCTAACTGCTTGATAGGTAATACCATATTTCTTAGCTAGTTCTTGTTGGGTAAGATTATTATCTTGTCTAATCTTTTTAATAAGTTTTCCAATTTTTTCTTGATCCATATTACCACCTATAATTCTTTTTAAAGATAGTAGACTCTCTAATTACAAACCCATTTTTTAAGTATAAATGATGAGCTGCTCTTCTTTCTAATCTAGATGTTAATTCATAATAAGATAGATTATTATCTTTTGCAATAGTATCAGCTTTTTCTAAAAGATAAGTACCAATTCTTCTATTTTGATATTCTTTTTTGACACAGACATAAGTTATATAACCAAACTTAATATTTCTAAAGTAATCATTAATTATATCTATATGCAAATGACCTACTACTTCTTTATCATTAACTGCTACAATACTAAATGATTTATCATTATTTTCTAATTTATCAATATTAACATTTTTATAATGTTCATTAAGTAACTGTTCTAAACTTTCTTTATCTTCTATTTTATAATCTCTAATTAATATTTCCATCTTTATCTTCACCATTTATATGATAACATATGATAAATTACTTAGTAAATACTATGTAAAAATTAAATATATTTTGCTATAATTACAATGAGGAGGATGAGTTAATGAATAAAACAAAAAGTAAATATTTACAATTTATTATTTCTTTTATTATGTTGACAGTAGGTACAGTAATAGCAGCGTATGCCCTAGAGTCATTCTTAATACCTAATACTATTCTAGATGGAGGAGTTACTGGTATATCAATAATTGTATCAAAATTAACTAATATACCACTAAGTATTCTAGTCTTATTAATTAATATACCATTTGTTTATGTAGGGTTTAGAAACTTAGGTAAAGGATTCTTAGTAAGAACAATTTATACGATGGGGCTATTCTCTTTATGTTTAAATCTATTTCATAATGTAGAACCATTAACAGAACAAATATTACTAGCCACTGTCTTTGGAGGTGTTTTACTAGGAGTAGGAGTTGGTCTAATTATTCACTTTGGTGGATGTGTTGATGGAACAGAATCAGTAGCCATCGTAATTAGTAAGAAAACATCTTTATCAGTAGGACAAGTAGTATTATGTTTTAACCTTATTATTTATACAGTAGCAGGGTTTATTTTTGGTCTTGATAGAGCCTTATATTCACTACTTACTTACTTTATAACTTTTAAAGTAATAGACTTTGTATCAGAAGGATTAGAACAAGCGAAAGCTGCTTTAATTGTTACTAGTAATGGAACTGCTCTTGCTGAAGAAATATATAAAAGACTAGGTAGAACAGTAACATTTATTAAAGGACAAGGTTTAATTAGTGGTGATAAAGAAGTACTATACTGTGTCTTAACTAGAATTGAAATATTTGAACTTAAGAAAATAGTAGAAGAGATGGATGATAGAGCTTTTATTACTATCTTAGAAGTATCAGAAGTAATTGGGGAACATATTAAATCTACTAAGAAAATTAAAAAAGTTCATCAAAATATAAAAAACCTTAATTAGTTTTAGTTAAGGTTTTCTTTTGTGGTTCATAATTAATTATATCAGGATAATCAGTAATATATGTTATATCCTTATAATAATCTAAAACACTATCTAGTTCTTTAACAGAATTAATAGTCTAAATAGATACATTTTTATTATCTTTTTCTAATTTATCAATTACTTTATAGGTTACTAATAAGCAATATTATCAAATAGACTAATATAGTTAAGCTTATCTTTAGAATTAATAATAGCTTGATAATTATAAGCTTTCTTTTCTTTTCCTAGACAAAGTAGGGCAAGTAAATTAGAACTTTGAAAAGTCATCACTATCACTAAAGAAATCAGTAGTATCTTTTATAAAACCAGTTTGTGTATCGTGTGATAATTTGTATGCAATAGATGATGTAGCAATAGTTGCAGCACTAGTGAATAATAGTAATCTTTTAATAATTTTTTTCATATACTTACTGCCTCCAAATTTACTTATTATTCTATACTAATAACTAAAATGTGGCGATTAACCGTAAACAAAACATTAACTATCATTTGAATTTAAAGATAAAAACTCTTTCCTTTATAATATTTATATGTTATATTTGATGTGACGTTTGCTTACAACTTGCAAGAAATTACCAAAGGAACTGCATAATTGATATGCAGCTTTTTGGCGTTTATTAAAGGGAGGTGTAATAATAAATGATAACAAAAGATGAATTTCAAAAAGAACAAAGAAAATTAAAAACTATTAGTAAAGAGGTAAAACTAGTAAGAGATAATCTTGCTAAAGAAGTAGTAGGAGACTTAGAAGAGTTTAGAGAGTTTCAAAAATTAGCTTGGCAAGATAAAAGCTCCTTTGATAGAGCTGAATTTAATCAGGTTTTATCAAATAATGAAATGGAAGCCAGAAGAATACTTGCTAAGAGAATGTATTTTAAAAGAATATGTCTAATTGCTTCCAAGCCTTATTTTGCATCCTTTAAATATCAAGATGAGGATGGTAAAAACTATAATATTTATATGTCTCTTACTTATCTAAAAGATGATAATTATAATAATATTCTATATGACTGGCGAAGTCCTATCTGTAGTGTATTTTATGACTATGAGATGGGACCTTGTAAGTACTTAGCACCAGAAGGGATAATATCAGGTACCTTGTACTCTAAAAGACAGTACCAAATAAAAGATAATAAATTACTAGCAGTCTTTGATAATTCATTAAATATTGATGATGAAGTATTACAAGAAGTACTAGCTAATAATAGTAGTGATAAGATGAAAAATGTTGTTAATACTATCCAAAAAGAACAGAACTTAGTAATAAGAAATCTAGAAGATAAGAATCTAATAGTACAAGGAATAGCAGGGTCTGGAAAAACATCAGTCGCTCTTCATCGTATAGCATTTCTTTTATATAGAATAGATAATTTATCATCAAAGGACATCTTAATATTCTCACCAAATGAAGTATTCTCATCTTATATATCTAATGTTTTACCAGAGTTAGGAGAAGAAAATACTAAAGAAACAACCTTTAGTGATTATCTATCTTACTTTATAAAAGAATATAAAAGTGTCGAGCCATTTACTAACTTTATAGCAAAGTTTTATGAAGGTAGTAACAAAAGAAAAGATCTTATAACATATAAACAATCACGAGAAATAGTAATAGATTTAGATAATTATATAAATGACTATGTATTAGATGCTAAAGTTATAAAAGATTTAGAACTTGATAAAGTTAATACTGTTAGCAAAGAAGAAATAAACTATCTCTTACATGATAAATATAGTCGTTTCCCTTTCTTCGAAAGAATAAGAGAAATAGCTAAGAAATTGTCACTAAACTACTATGGTAGTGAAGGTAAGAAAAGAGCTACTATTGAAAAAAAGATTATAGATAACGCAAACTTTAAGAAAGATTATAAATCATTATATGTTAACTTTTATAAAAGTAAATATAGTAAGTATCAACTATTAGAAGAGGAAGAAAAAGAAATATTGAAGACTAAAGAACTTTCTTATGAAGATGCTTTACTATTCGCTTACTTAAAAGGAACACTAGAAGGTTTCCCTTATGAAGGAGATATTAAACAAGTAGTAGTAGATGAAGCTCAAGACTATAATTATTTACAATATCAAATGATGAAGAAGATATTTAAGAAGGCATCATTTACTATCTTAGGAGATATTAATCAGAATATGAATCCTTATATAAACTATAAATCTTTAGAAGAGTTAAAAGATATCTTTGATTCAAGTATTTATCTAGAACTTTTAAAGACTTATAGATCAAGTAAAGAAATTATTGAATATACTAATAAGATCCTAGGCTTATCTCACGTTTGTGCTATTAGAAAAGATAATAGTATTCCAGTTACTAAACATCAAAAAGATGATTTACTAGATCTTATACCTAAACTAAGAAGTAAATATAAATCACTTGCTATCATTACAAAAGATGGGCTAATGGCAGAAAATCTTTATAAGAAATTAGAATCAATTTATGATTTATCACTACTTACTATAGATAGTAAAAACTTTAGAAAAGATTTTGTTATTGCACCTAGTTATTTAGCTAAAGGATTAGAGTTTGATAGTGTTATTGTCTACAATAATTTAGATAATCCCTTTAAGGAAGTAGATAAGTATCTATACTATATCGCTTGTACTAGATGTCAACATGAACTACATTTATATTATTTATAGGAGAAGTTATGGATAAGATATATTTAAGTAAAGAAGGATACCAGAAGTATCTTGAAGAATTGGAAAATATTAAAAGGAAGATAGAAAAAAATAATATTGATATAACAGAATATGTTTCAGATGATGCCTATGGCGATGGATGGCATGATAATTTCGCTTATGAAGAAGCTAGAAGATATGAATATCAGTTATTCTTAGAATATGAAAATAAACTAAAAGGTCTTAATAAAATAGAAATTATTGAAAAAAATGATAGTGATAAAATAGGGATAGAAGATATAGTCTTAGTTGAATTAACATTTAGTGATAATGAAATAGAAAGAGATTGGTATAAGATTAGTGGTAATACTAAAAGTGATTTAGATAATGAAATATTACATATAACAGTAAATAGTCCTTTAGGAAAGTCTTTATTAGGAAAAAAGATAAATGAAGAGTTTACCTATTATGTATTAAAAGAAAAGGTAGAAGGGAAAATACTAGATATAAAAAAATAATGACTTATCTCTTTTTGCATGATAAAATTAATGTAACTGGAGGGATTAGAAGTGAAAGATAATAAATTATTTATGATAATAGTAACTATATTAGCAGCTATAGTACTAGTTCTTAATATACAAAAAGTAATTAGTAATAATAGTCAAACTGATGGTATAAAATTTAAAGAAGAGTATGAAAAACTAAATGGTAAAAAGAATGACCAAGGTAAGAAATACCGTGAGATAACCATTGATAGTAAAAATAAAATAGTTTATAAAACTACTGAAGAAGTATTAAATTTAATTGATAAAAAGAAATCTTTTGTTTTGTACTTTGGCTTTGATACATGTCCGTGGTGTCGTAGTGTAGTACCAACTCTTGCCTCTATTTCTAAAGAGTTAAATCAAGAAGTATATTATATAGATGTAAAAGATATTAGAGATACTTTTGAACTAGATGATGATAATAAACCAAAACTAGTTAAAAAAGGTAGTAAAGACTATAGTAAGTTACTTGAAAAGTTAGAACCAGTTTTAGAAGACTATACGCTAACAGATAGTGATAATAATGAGATAAAAGTAGGAGAGAAAAGAATCTATGCTCCAAGTATTGTTAGTGTTATAGATGGTAAAGCTAAAGAGTTAACAACAGGTATTAGTGATAAACAAACTGATGGTTATATGAAACTTACTAAAGAAATGGAAAAAGATACTTATAATAAGATTAAAAAAGTATTAAAACAAGTAAGTGATAAAAATAATACTTGTTATTTAGATAAAGGATGTTAATAAGTGATTAAGATAAGTGATAATAAAATAGATTATTTTATAGATGAAAGAGTAGTTGGTAATGTATTCTTTACTAAAGATAATAATCTAATTAGATTAACTAGTACTATAGTAAAGCCAGAAGAAAGAGGTAAAGGTATAGCTAGTAAGATGTTAGAAGAAGTATTTAACTACTTTAGAGAAAATAATTATAAAGTAATAATTGAATGTTCTTACGTTAATAAGTGGATATTAGACAAAAAAGACTATCAAGATTTAATTGTGAAATAAGTTTTCACTTTTATCCCATAATTTATACATAATTATCTAGTATAGTGTAGTTATGGAAAGGAAGTGAGGCCTATCGTTGATATAAAAGTAGTTGGAACAGATTGTAGTAATGGAATGAAATTACTAAAGAATTTATCTAAAGTCGAAAGAGAGATGAATTTGAAACTAAATATAGAAAAGATAGAAAAGAATCTTAAAGATAGATATAAAATAGATGTTATACCAGCACTTATTATTGATGGAAATATAGTTTCTAAAGGTGCTGTCTTAACAGATAGAGAAATTAAAAGATATATCAAAGAACTTTGTATGGAGTAGTAAATTACTACTCTTTCTTTTTGTCTAAAAGTGTCATCTTGCTTGTAATTTATTTTTATTCATATTATTATAATACTAAGGAGTGTGATACTATATGATTTATCCTTCTATTGATAAACTTTTAAATATTGTAAGTTCTAAGTATGAACTTGTTCATATCGCAGCAAGACGTAGTAAAGAAATGACAAGAAATGAACATTATCAACTACGCGAAAATGAATATAAATGCAGTAAAAATATCGGTAGAGCTTTAGAGGAAGTTCTAGAGGGAAAATTAACAGTAGTGGAAAGCAATTAAAAAAGCTTTCCTTTTAAGTATAATAATATTGAGGTGTTAAAATGACGATAAAGATGTTTAAGATGAAACAAAAAGGTTTATATGAATTAGTGATGGATAATGGAAAAGTTTATTCCCTTTATGAAGAAATTATTTTGAAGTATGAATTATTGTTATCTAAGAAGATAGAAGATAAACTACTACCTAGTTTATTAGAAGAAAATAAAAAGTATGAATGTTATTATAAAGGATTAGAAAGATTAAATAAAAAAGCTGAAACAAGAGATAGTCTAGCAAGATATTTATTAAGTAAGGGATATACTGATAATGAAATAGAATTTGTTACGAAAAAGTTAGAAAGTCAAGGCTACTTAAATGATAGTAATTATGCTTCTAGTTATGTAAATAATAAAGTATTAACAACTTCTTGGGGAAAGGGAAAGATTAAGAGGCAGTTATTACAAAAGGGTGTTGATGAACAAGATTGTGATAAGGCTTTAGAGTCTTATTCTAAAGATATAGAATTAGAAAAGTTAGTTAAGAGAATAAATAAAAAGATAAGGTCTAATCATGATAAGAGTAATAAGGTATTAAAGATGAGGCTTGAAAGTGATTTAGTTAGTGAAGGATTCTCTAAAGAATTGATTAATAAGGCTTTAAACGAGGCTGACTTTAGTGATGATAGTGAAATAGCAAAGAGAACTTATGAAAAGTTATTAATTAAATTTGGCAGAAATTATGAAGGTAGCAAATTAGAATATAAAGTGAAACAAAAAATGATTTCTCTTGGCTTTTATAATTATGGTGATGAATAAAGGATAAACAGGTTTTATCTTTTTTAGTACGAGAAAAGTTAAAACATTAATAAGTTATTATTTAATTATAGTAATAAGTAAGTATCTGTGATATAAAATAATTATAAATTTTTTTGTCATATGCTAATTTTGTAAATCTCGGTAAAAATATACCCTCTAATTTGGAAGGGTGAATTTTGAAATTTATGCTAATTTTAAGAGAATATAAATTGCTTATTAACAGTATATCTGAGGGACCAAATAGAGAAAACTAGCTATAGCAAAAATAATGCTTCAAGGAAAAGAATCCTTAGATAAAATAATGAAGTGTACTGGTCTAGGTAAAAAAGAACTTACTATGTTATTATAAGTACTATTCAAAAAGGAACTAGTTTAATTACTAGCTCCTTTAATATTAACTATTAGATGTACTACTTGATTTAGCATTTTCCATTAACTTATTCATATATTCATCATAATCTTTCTTTAAAGAATCATCCTTAAATTCAAGACCAGCTTTCTTTCTAACTTCAATTAAAGTTTCATAACGAAGTGATGCATTAGCATTAAGTTTCTCATCCTTCAATTTATCTAGAATGTCATCCTTTGATTTCTTTAAAGAAGCCTTTTTCTTTTGATCAACTTTTAAAATAATATGATATCCATAAGTTGATTTAACTGGTTCAGTTGTATATTTTCCTTTTTCAAGTTTGATAGAGGCATTTAAGAATGCTTCATCCATACCGCTATCTTTATTGAAATAGTCAATTAAACCACCATCGGTTTTACTACCAGTATCGTCACTATACTTCTTAGCAAGTTTAGCAAAATCTGCTCCATCGTCTAATTTCTTAATTAACTTTTCAGCTTTTTCTTTAGCTTTCTTTTCAGCATCTTCTTTTTCCTCAGTAGACATATCATCAGTAGTCTTTGGTTTAATTAAGATATGTCTTACCTTCATATCACCGATAACTTCTTCATCATAATATTTTTGTATTTCATCATCTTTGATATTATCTTTGATATAATCTTCAACAGCTAAATTTCTCTTGTATTCTAAAGAAATCATATTGCGAAGTTCATCAATACTTTCTACACCTAAATACTGTTTAACAGCTGCTAAGAAAGTTTCATCATTGTCACCATATTGTGATTTCATTTGGCTTATTTGATTATCTACATACTTAGTTTCATCATCAGTTGTTTTATATTTTTTATCGAAAATATTATGATCAATCATATCAATTAAGACACTAATACCATATTTATCTCTTAAATCTTCATATAAAGTTTCTGCTTTAATTTTTCCACCCTTATATTTAACAATAGTAGAGTTCTTTTCAAGCTCAGCTTTCTTTCCACAACCTGTAACTAATACACAAACTAAAACTATAAGTAATAGAAATGCTATACCTTTTTTCTTTTGCACGTTATTTCCCTCCTTCATGCTATCTACATGCAATATAATGATAACAAACCTTTAAGAAATAAGCAAGGAGTGACGTAAAACTTCTCAAAAATAAATTGACAGGTTACTACTTTAAAAGTATTCTTAACTTAGAAGAGGTGAGGAGTATTATGATAAAACTAAGAAACTTTAATTTAGAAAAAATCGATAAGATAAAACACTATAGTCTTCTAATGAAACTTAATAGAGATAAAAATATCAATAAATATATTTCTCATAACTTTATCTCTTTCCTTGATAAACATGAAGCAAAATCTGATGATAAAATGGAAATAGGTAAAGCATATGTAGTAAATAAAGATAAGAAAAATATTGGTGTAGTTGGAACTTTAGATATGTCTAGTACTGGAGTAGTAGAAGTATGGTATAGCATTGATAAAGACTTAAGAGGAAAGGGTTATGGTGAAAAAGTATTAGCTCAAGTAACCCCTTATTTAATAGAAAATATTAAAGGACTAAATGATATAGAATTAAAAATAGATAAAAATAATAAAGCTAGTAAAAAAGTAGCCTTAAGAAATGGATATATACTAGACGATGAAGACAAGGAATTAGGAATAGACATCTACCATTATTTTGGAAAACACTAAAAAACATCCTTCAAATAATCACACATTTAGAAAAATACCATAAAATAATGTGAACACTAGAAAAAAAGGAGGATTAATTTATGGGTAATTGCAATTCATCAAGTGCTATTGTTTTAGTACTATTTATCTTACTAGTAATCATTATAGGTGCCTATATTTAATTTAAAAGGGAGGTGTTAAAATGTCTTGTTCAAATAATCAACCAGTAACAACTTCTTGTGGATGTTCTAAACCTAGAAATAGTTTTGTTATAATTATAGTTTTATATATCTTATTAGCTATTATTTTAGGAAGTGTTTGTACTTGGTAGTTAAACCTTAGAGCTTTGTTTCTAAGGCTTTTTTCTTAAAATAAGTATATAAATAAACTAAAATGTAAAAACTAAGTATGGTGATTATTATGTATTATTATTTATCATACTTTTTTATTTTTTCCGTAATTGGTTATATTTATGAAAATATTCTTCATTTAATTCTTCATCATCATTTAACTAATAATCCATTTGTAGGACCTTGGATGCCAGTATATGGATTTGGAATAGTGGTAATGTTATTAATTGAAAAGTTTGCTTTTACTAAATTTAGAATTTCTAAATGGGGAAAGGTTTTGATAACATTACTATTAAATTTCTTTATCTTAACTATTCTTGAGTTAATTGGTGGCCATTTAGTAGAATTTTTTCTTCATAAATCTTATTGGGATTATAGTAGCTTTAGATTCAATTATGGTAAATATATAGCAGTTGAAGTATCACTTGGTTGGGTTATTGCTAGTTATATATTTTTATTTATAGCAAGAAAATATTTAGATAAGATAGTACCTAAGGTACCTAGAATTTTAACTAATATATTTATTATAATTTTCTTAATAGATTTCATTTATTCTTTCTTTATAAAATAATTAGTACGAGATATCTCAAAAGAATAATTATTTAACTAAAAACTATTTTCAAAATTAATTAAATATATTATAAGTTAGATGTGAGTACAGAAATAATGAGCTTATGGTTAAGAAAAAGTTGGAATTATAGTATAATGTCTAGCAATAAAAGTTCTTTTGATTTTTATTCACTTTGGGAGGAACTGTTTAATGAAAATTTTAAACTAGCAGAATCTCACGAGTTTAAAAATGACTCTGCAAATAATTCTTTTACAATGAGTCCTTCTAGATGGATAAGTACTACAGAGGTAAGGTTATTGTAAGTAAAAGAGAAAAATATGATGGAGAAACATTTGCACATCTAGATATTGTCTTAGAGTAGACCTTGTATTTAAGTTATATTTTATTCAAAAATTTGAAAAATATAGGGTAGTTCAAGATAGACTATTTGAATCTGATTTTGATAAATTTTTATTGAATATGAAAAAAGAAGATTGTATCAAATAAAGATGTCAAAAACATAAATATATTATAAATTAGATGTGATAAGAAATTGTTTTTATTCTCACTAATATAAGTATTATAAAAAGGAGCTTTATATATACTCCTTTTCATTAACCAATTAACTTATGATAAACATCTTCTACCTTAGAACAATTAGAAGCTAGTGGGAATTTATCATTTTTATATCTTGGAATAACATGGATATGAAAGTGTTTTACTTCTTGACCATAATCATTATTTTGAGAGATAGTTAATCCATCAATATTTAACTTATCACTTAAGATAGGTTTTAATTTTTCTCTAATAATATTCAACATATAAATTAAAGTATCGTCATCCATCTCATAAAGATTAGCTTTATGCTCCTTTGGAATAACTAGTAAATGACCATCATTATTAGGATTAATATCTAAGATAGCCTTAACCTTATCATCTTCATATACGGTATAAGATGGAATACTACCATCAATAATTTTACAAAATAAACAATCACTCATAAAAAATCCTCCTAAAAACATTGTACTTTTTTTAGCTAATTTTGGCAATATATTATGCAAAATATAAAAATAATGCTATAATAAAAACGCCAAGAAAGAAAGGTGATATTAGTGTTAAATATAGAAAATTTAGTAGTAGATGTTAAAGAAAGTGGAAAGAAAGTATTAAAAGACTTCTCACTTGATATAAAAGAAGGGGAAATACATGCAATAATGGGTCCTAATGGAGTAGGAAAAAGTACCCTTGCTAAAGTAATTATGGGAGATAAGAAATATCTTGTTAAGTCTGGTAGTATCAAATTTAATAATGAAGAAATGCTAGATAAAGAAACAGACTATATAGCAAGATGTGGTATCTATTATGTAATGCAAGATCCTAAGACTATAATAGGAGTTACTAATAGAGAAGTATTAAGAACAGCTCTTACTGAAAGAAGTGGGGAAAGACTTAATCTTTATACCTTTATTAAAGACTTAAATAAAGAAACCGAAGAATTAAAAATGGATAAAGAGATGATTCATCGCTTTGTAAATCAAGGGTTTTCTGGTGGAGAAAAGAAGAAAAATGAAGTCTTACAGTTAAAGATACTTAAACCAAAACTTATTCTTTTAGATGAGTTAGATAGTGGATTAGATGTTGATAGTTTAAAAATAGTGTGCGAAAGTATTAACAAATATAAAGAAGAAAATCCTGATACAGCTATTTTAATAATAACTCACTATAGTAGAATATTATCACTAATTCATCCTGATTATGTTCATGAGATGATAGATGGAAAGATAGTTAAGACAGGACCATTTGAGTTTGCTAAAGAAATAGAAAGTAATGGTTATCTTAGGGAAAATGAAATGAGTGATAATGATGCTAAAGAATAAAATATTATTAGATGATGAAAAGTATAGAGAAGTAGATAAAGATAGTAGTTATGTATTTTTAGAAGATGATGTTATTTATCTAAATATAAAAGATAATGTTACTTGTAAATTACTAGTAAAAGCTAAAGTAAACTGTTATATCTTTGTTAAAGACTTATCCTCTAAGATAGAAATTCATCTGATGAATGAAGGAGAAATTAATCTCTTCTTAACAACTATTACTTCTAAAAAAATATTAAATAACATAGTAGTTTATCATGAAGATGAAAATACTAAGAGTAATGTTATTTGTCATGGAGTAAGTTATAAAGAAGGAGATTTAACCTTTAATATTGATGGGGTAGTACCTAAAGGATTAAAGAACTGTATTTGTAATCAAGATAGTATGATTCATCCATTTGCTATGGCAAAAGGAGAGATAAATCCTAATCTTTATATAGATGAATTTGATGTAGTTGCTAATCATTCAGCTTATATTGGACCATTTCCTAGTGATATTATCTTCTACTTAAAAACTAAAGGGATAGGTTCAAAAGAAAGTATGCGACTACTATTAGAGTCATTTTTACTAAACGATGCAAAAGATGATAACTATATTAAACTAATAAATGATAATATCTTAAAAATAATAAGTTAGGAGGTGTTTTTTCATGAATAGAGAAGATTTTCCCATTTTATCAACTGGTTTAATTTATTTTGATAATGGAGCAACTACTCTAAAACCTAAAAGTGTAGTTGAAAAAATGACTGATTATTATTACAATTATCCAGCTAATATTCATAGAGGAGATTATAAAATAAGTCTAAAAGCTAGTGATGAGTATGAAAAAGTTAGAACTAAAGTAAAGAACTTTATAAATGCTTCTAGTGAAGATGAGATAGTCTTTACTGAAGGAGCAACCGATTCTCTAAATAGAGTAGTATTTTGTTTTATGGAAGACTATTTAAATAGTGGTGATGAAGTAATCATTAGTAAAGCAGAGCATGCATCAGCTGTTCTTCCCTGGCTTATCTTAGCAAGAGGAAAAAATATAAAAGTAGTGTTTGTTCCTTTAGAAGAAAATCATGAACTTTCTTATACTACCTTAGAAAAATATATAACAGCTAAGACTAAAGTAATATCTCTTGCTGCTGTAACTAATGTTATTGGTGATGTTAGAGATATCAATAAGATAGGTAAGTTATGTCATGATAGAGATATTTTATTTGTAGTAGATGGAGCTCAAAGTGTACCTCACCAAAAAACAGATGTAATAAAAGATAATATTGATTTCTTAACATTTTCTGCTCATAAGATGTTAGGACCAACCGGAGTAGGAGTTTTATATGCTAAGAAAGAATATTTAGAAGCAATGCGACCTATCGAATATGGTGGAGGAATGAATCAGTCCTTTGATAGTGATGGTAATATGGAGTTTAAAACAGTTCCAACAAGACTAGAAGCTGGTACACCACCAATTGCTGAAGTAATAGGACTTGGGGCAGCTATTGATTATCTTACTAAAATAGGAATGGATAATATAGAAAAATATGAAAGAGAACTAAAAGAATATCTTATTAAAAGATTGCAAGAAATAGATAAAGTTATTCTTTATAATACTACTAGTAAAGGGGGAATAACTGCTTTTAATCTAGAAGGAATATTTAGTCAAGATACAGCCTTATATCTTGATCATTATAATATCTGTGTAAGAGCAGGTAACCACTGTGCTAAAGTATTAAAAGAAGAGATTAATATTAAAAATACTTGTCGTATTAGTTTATACTTTTATAATACCAAAGAAGAAATAGATAAGCTAATAGACGCTTTAAAAAATAGTGAAGATTTATATAAAATAGTATTGTAGGTGAAGAATATGGAAATAGATCAAGAATTAAGAAGAGAAATGATTGTAGAAAATTATGAACATCCTTTTCATAAGGGATTAAAAAAAGAAGAAGGATATGTTAAAGCAAATACTAATAACGAAAGTTGTATTGATAATATTGATATAGAATTAAAACTAGAAGATGGAAAGGTAGTTGATGCTAACTTTGATGGAGAAGCATGTGCTATTTCAACATCAGCTACTTCTCTTTTCTTACAAAAAATAGTTGGTAAAAGTATAGAAGAAGTAAAAAATATCTTAGAAAATTATCAAAAGATGATAAATGAAGAAGACTATGATAAAGGCTTACTTGAAGAATTAACTATTTATGATAGTGTTGCTTTACAACCTAATAGAAAAAAATGTGCCTTATTACCAAAAGTTACTATCGAGAAAATTTTAGCAAAGTTATAGAAAGGTGGTGCTAGTATTGGAAATCAAAGGATTAAATAAAGAAAACATCATTAGTATTTCTAATCATAAAGGGGAAGATAGTTGGGTAAAAGACTATAGATTAGAAGCATATAAACAATTTGAAAATATGAGTGATAAACTACCATTTGGACCGGATTTTAAGCTTGATTTTAATAAGATAACTTATTATAAATCTCAAGATGATACTCTAAGAAATGATTGGAATCAAGTGTTAAAACCTGTTAAAGAAGAACTAGAAAACTTAGGGGTACTTGAGAGTGAACAGCATATGGGTGGTATGGGTGTTCAATATGAAAGTGAAGTTATTTATCATAAGATGTTAGATGAGTTAGAGTCTAAACATGTTATCTTTACCTCTATTGAAGATGCCTTAAAGAATCATAAAGATATAGCTTTAAAATACTTTGGTAAGATAGTGTCTTTTAAAGAGAATAAGTATGCTGCTTTAAATAGTAGTGTTTTCTCCGGTGGAAGTTTCATCTATATTCCTCCTCATACTAAACTAGATAGACCACTTCAAAGTTATTTTAGAATAAATAGTAAAAATATGGGACAATTTGAGCGAACCTTAATTATTGTAGATGATGATAGTGAACTACATTATATTGAAGGTTGTACCGCTCCTACTTATAGTGAAGACTCTCTTCATGCAGCTGTTGTAGAAATTTATGTGGGGAAGAATAGTAAGTGCCGTTATACTACAATCCAAAACTGGGCTCCTAATGTTTATAACCTAGTTACTAAAAGAGCATTAGTTGATACTAATGGAACAATGGAATGGATTGATGGTAATATTGGTAGTAAACTTACCATGAAATATCCTTGTTGTATCTTAAAAGGAGATAATAGTAGAGGAACTTGTGTAACTATTTCTTTAGCAAGTTCTAATCAAGACCAAGATACAGGAGCTAGAATGATTCATCTAGGAAATAATACTAAAAGTAATATTATTTCTAAGAGTATAGCAAGAAATGGTGGTAATGCTACTTATAGAGGTAAGGTAAGAATAGATAGCAAGGCAAAAGATGCCGAAGCCATGGTTAAATGCGATACCTTAATACTAGATGCTAAAAGTAAAAGCGATACTATTCCTACTAATATCGTAGAAAATACAACCTCTAGCTTAGAGCATGAAGCAACAGTATCAAAGATAAGTGATGATAATTTATTCTATTTAATGAGTAAAGGAATACCTAAAGAAAAGTGTGAAGAACTAATAGTTTTAGGCTTTCTAGAAGAGTTTAGAGAAGAATTACCAATGGAGTATGCTGTTGAATTAAATCAGTTAATAAAAAGGAATCTTTAGAAAATTTTTTTCTAAGATGCCTTTTTTGTATTTTCGGCCTAAAACTACCCCTAGATTTTGCAAATTCAGGGGTCGAATTTAACAAAACATACCAAAATGGAAAGGGGAATTTGCAAAATTGCCTGTTTGCAATTGGCATATTCATTGTGTTAGAGTAGCTACTTGAAAGGAGGAGTCCCATGCTTAATGAAATAATTCTAGTAGGAAGACTAACTAACAATATTGTTGTAAATACTACTGATAAGGGCAAAAAGATTGGTAATTTAACTCTAGCTGTTCCAAGAAGTTTTAAAAATATGGACGGACTATATGAAACAGACTTTATCCCTTGTCTTCTTTGGGAAGAGAAAGCAACTCTTGCTAAAGATTATTGTCATACTGGCGATATAGTAGGAATTAAAGGTAGATTACAATCAAGAATTGTTGAAACCGAACAGGGTAAAAGAAATCAGTTAGAAGTAGTTGCTGAAAGATTAACATTCTTATCAAGTAAAAAAGTAAGTGATGTCAAGAAAACTGATATTTAATTAAAAATATCCTTAAATCACAACAAAGTTAATTATCTGTAAACTTATATAGAAAAAATGACTAACCTAGTATATAATATATATCCGAGGTGGTAAAAATGCTATTGGCAAAGAGAATTAAAGAGTTAAGAAAGGAAAAAGACTTAACGCAAGAGGATTTAGGAAAATTAATTAATGTGACAAAGGTAAGTATTTGTTGTTATGAAAATGGAACAAGAGTACCAACCTTAGAAACAATAGTAGCCCTAGCAGATATTTTTGAAGTGAGTTTAGATAATTTACTGGGAAGAGAAATAGAAGTAGTAGCCAAGAAAAGAAGAACAAGAATGTCAAAAGAAGAAGTAGAGTTTATTAAAGAAATAAGAAAATCAGAAAGAGTATTTCATTTATTAACAACTAATCCCAAAAGATGTGCTTCTTTAATTAATAAAAAGTTAAGCTGAAAGACTAGTATTTCTTTCTCTTTTTTTTTATAATTAGGATGGTGATAATAGTGATAAAGGAAATAATTGAAAAGAAAAAAAATAAGGAAGAATTAACTAAGGAAGAATTAGAGGTAATGTTTAATGGTTATCTTAATGATGAAGTAAAAGACTATCAGATGAGTGCTTTACTAATGGCAATTTGTTTAAATGATATGACTGATAAAGAAACTGTAATGTTAACAGATATCTTTCTAAATAGTGGGGAAAGACTAGATCTATCTTTTATGGATGGTGTAAAGGTAGATAAACATTCAACCGGAGGAGTAGGCGATAAGACAACCATAATAATAGGACCAATAGTAGCAAGCTGTAATGTATCTTTTATAAAGATGAGTGGAAGAGGTTTAGGATTTACTGGTGGTACTATTGACAAATTAGAAAGTATTAAAGGGTTTAAAGTGGACTTAACCGAAGAAGAAATAGAAAACCAAGCGAAAGCTATTAATATTGTTGTAACATCACAGACTAAAGATTTAACACCACTAGATAAGAAAGTATATGCTTTAAGAGATGCTACTTCAACAACTGAAAGTATCCCATTAATTGCTAGTAGTATTATGAGTAAGAAAATAGCTGGTGGAGCAGATAAGATAGTTATTGATATAAAAGTAGGGGAAGGAGCTTTATTAAAAGATAGAGAAGAAGCTAAACGTCTTGGTAAGTTATTAATAGAAATAGGTAAAAGTTATGATAGAGAAGTAGTAACTATTTATTCAGATATGAATACACCTCTTGGTAAAGCGATAGGTAATAAACTAGAAGTAATAGAAGCTATAAAAGTATTAAAAGGATTAGAGAAAGGTCCCCTTTATGATGAGTGTGTAATTCTTGCAAGTAACTTAATATCACTTGCTAAAAATATATCATTAACTGATGCAAAGTCTGAAGTAATAGATAGTATCAATAGCCTAAAAGCTTATCAAAAGTTTTGTGACTTAGTAACTTATCAATATGGTAATATAGATAACTTGAAAATAGAAGATGAAGAAATTATTATAAGAGCAAATAAAGAAGGTACTATAAGAAAAATACATGCCTTAGAAGTAGCAAAGCTATCTTATAATCTGGGAGCAGGAAGAAATAGTAAAGAGGAAGAAATTGATTATGATGCCGGTGTTTACTTAGAAAAGAAAATAGGAGATAAAGTTAAACCAGGGGATGTATTAATGAGACTTTATACTAAGAAAAAATTAGATACAGTTGATATAAATAAGATATTTGAAATGGAATAGTAAACTTACTAATAGTTACTGTTAATAATAAATTAAAAAGTAGTTGAATAACTTATCAC
>OCQB01000154.1_pt1 | contig 94515 bp, 78 predicted proteins | sample 1538631 | NCBI WGS metagenome assembly OCQB01 (sample SAMN04571713, study PRJEB22368) | human gut metagenome | biome: human gut; material: stool | host: Homo sapiens | place: Luxembourg | collected 2012-10-19
GTAAAATTTGTAGAACGTGAGATCCGCCGTGGCAATCACTATGATGCGATCATCATGGATCCACCATCCTATGGCAGAGGCCCAAAGGGCGAGATCTGGAAGATTGAAGAAAAGATACATCCGTTTATCAAGCTGTGTAGCGAGTTGCTCTGCGATGATCCGCTTTTCTTTCTGGTCAATTCCTATACGACCGGGCTTGCACCAGCCGTTCTTACCTATATGATATCAACCGAGGTACAGTCTAAATTCGGCGGCCATGTTATCTCCGACGAAGTAGGGCTTCCGGTTACAGGCTCCGGTCTGGTACTGCCATGCGGTGCTGCCGGAAGATGGAGTAAATAAACAAATACGGGACAGACATTAAAAATAATGCCTGCCCCGTATTTATTTTCTATAATCCTACCAGTTTCTCTCGTCCATATCCAGATATGTCTTATGCGTTCCGACATATTTATAGGCCGGACGGATGATCTTACCGGCATTTACCAGCTCTTCTATTCTATGTGCACTCCAGCCTGCAATTCTTGCGATTGCGAAGATCGGAGTGAACAGTTCGATCGGTATATCAAGCATACGATATACAAATCCACTGTAGAAATCGACATTTGCCGAGATAACGGAGTTTCGTTTCTTAGCAAGGAGTTCCATGGCGATACGTTCAATATCTGTGTACAGCTTGAATTCCTCCTGCATACCTTTTTCTTCTGCAAGTCTTCCAGCATAACGTTTCAGGATCTTGGCTCTTGGATCGGACACCGTATAAACAGCATGCCCCATACCATAGATCAGACCGCTATGATCAAAGCCCTTCTTATCAAGCAGTCCCTGAAGATATTCACGGATCGCCGCTTCATCGCTCCAGTCTTTTACATGAGCCTTCAAGTCATCCATCATCTGCTGAACCTTCAGGTTCGCACCACCATGCTTCGGTCCTTTTAAAGAACCAAGCGAACCGGCAACGGTTGAATAGGTATCAGTTCCGGTTGATGATATAACATGTGTTGTAAATGTGGAGTTGTTACCACCACCATGCTCTGAATGAAGCACCAGACAGATATCCAGTACCTGCGCTTCAAGCTCAGTATACTTCTTATCCGCACGGATCAGGCGAAGGAAATTCTCTGCTGTCGAAAGACCCGGCTTCGGATTGTGAATGATAAGACTCTTATCCTGATAATAATGCTTATAGCCCTGATAGCCATATGCAGCGATCAGCGGAAACTGTGCAATCAGTTCCATACTTTGACGAAGGACATTTCGAATGCTGATGTCATCCGGGCAGTCATCATATGAATATAAAGTAAGCACACAACGCTGTAAGACATTCATCATATTCTTACTTGGTGCTTTTAAAATCACATCACGGGCAAACTTTCTTGGGAGCTCCCGGAACGTCTCCATCAATTCCTTAAATTTATTAAACTGAGTTCTGGTCGGCAGTTCACCGAATAAAAGCAGATAGATCGTCTCCTCAAAGCCGAACTTGCTTCCGTGGAATCCACGTTCCAGATCTTCGATATTATATCCCTGAATATAGAGTCTTCCATCTGCCGGCACCAGCTCACCATCCTGAACTGCAAAACCGGATACATCTGAAATCTCTGTCAGACCTGTTAAGACACCTTTTCCATTTGAATCACGAAGGCCTCTCTTAACATCATATGTAACATAGAGGTTCTGATCGATCGTACCTGAATCATTACAATAACCAACCAGTTCATCTAAAATTTTCTCGTACTCTGCACTTCCCTTTTCCAAACCTCTATCTCCTTTCGAATATAGTATTTAAGCCAAGCTTAAGTTTATCAAACTTTCGCCTGGCTTGCAAGACTATTTCGCTGCCTGTAAGGCAGTCTCATCTATTTCTATAATATATTTTTCAAATGCATTTATGATCGTGGTATCCAGGTATCTGGATTCCCGTACAAAATCCCTGCCATAATTACTATGCACATGACCATGTACCAGATACTGCGGATGATAGTCTTCGATCATTGTCCGGAAGCACTTGAAACCGGTATGACAAAGATCCTCAGAATCATTGATCCGATACGCAGGGGCATGCGTGATCATAATATCAAATCCACGATGTTTTCTTATCTGCCGACCCAGCTTACGAACGCGCTTCTCCATTGCTTTCTCGGTATACTGATGCGGTGCACCATTGTACTGATACTCCATACAGCCTCCAAGGCCCAGAATCCGTATTCCTTTATATACATAGATTCGATCGTCGATGCAGATACAACCATCCGGTGGTGTGTCTGCATAACAGGTATCGTGGTTCCCATATACATACAGAACCGGGGCATGTGTAAATGTCGCAAGGAACGACAGATACTGCGGTGCCAGGTCGCCGCAGGAAATGATCAGGTCAATTCCTTCTAATTTTTTCTTATCAAAATAATCCCATAGGTATTTTGATTCTGCATCCGCAAGAACAAGAATCTTCATATCCGTATCTCCGTGTTTTCTTTTCTTTTCTACGAAACTGTACCCCGCCTGTTTCCATAAAGAAAACCCGCTCATCTACATTCGTACTCTGGATCACAAGACCCGCATAGCCTTATTATACTATGTCTGTAGTTTTTTTCAATTCCAGATTTTCCGGCGTATTAACTCCCTGGAAAGCAACAACATCTCTGGCATCTTCTACCAGCTCATCCAGAGTCGGGATCGAACCAACAACAATATCTGCCAACCAATCCATCTTCATGATCTCCTCAGGGCTCATTTCACCATCTTCATCATCACGAACCACTCCATTCTGTGAATAGAGCTTGCCGTAGAATGGACTTACCGTACCATCCTTGATCAAGCGCTTCATCAGATTTACCAGTCTCGCCGTTCCAACCGGAAGATGGTTCGAACAGATCACATCGATCACTCCGGCAGACATGCCCCACCAGTAATTCAGAACCTTTACTTTCTCGTTCTTTTCTTCCAGCTTCCAGTTACCGTCCAAAATCAACTGAACAATCTTCTCATAGAATACGCGCCAGTTGTAAAATGGCATCGCAAGATTCGATATCTCGTTCCCATCGCAGGAATACAGACCGAATTCACGGGAGGCCGTAAGCGGTGTGATCATATCCTTATCGGATACATAGGAGATGCCCAGTTCCTTAAACCGTTTCTTCGGATCGGAGCCTTTGACCTTTGACCACTCCAGATAGATTTTCGCTCTTGGATTCACAAACTTTGCTCCCATCGCAAATGCGTTGATGTTCGCCGTTGTTCCATAGATCGGATAATCAGCTACATAGCCGATCCTGCCATCCTCACAGAGTGAACCTGCGATAATACCGGTTATAAACTTCGCCTCATACATTCTCGCATAATACGTTCTGACATGGCTGGTCGATACATTTAACGAGCAGTTTAATATCTTCAATTCCGGATATTTGATCGCAGCCTTTAATGACTCCGGAAGCATCTCCGGGCCGGTTGTAAATACAACATCGAATTTGTCCTGTGCGATCTGCTCCAGGCATTCTGCAAGCTTCGTATTATCATCCATATTCGAAAAAGTATGTGTCTCAACCCGATCCTTGAATTTACCTTCTACGCCCATTCTTCCAAGATCATGGCTGTAAATCCATACAGAATTCTCAGGCTCTTTATCATAAACAAATGCAATCTTAAGCTTCTTCGGTACCGGCGTGATACTGAACAGCTTCTTCTTTGACTCTACCGGTTCCAGCTTCGGAACGATCGTCATGTTCTTCTTCTGTGCACTTAATACGATCTCGTCCCAGACCTTATCCAGATTTTCCTTTACCTCATCATAAGACATATCCTGTAATGCCTTGTATCCATATACATTTAAAAATACAAGCATAGCATCATCTACCGTGATCGGAAGACTGTCACTGCCGTTTTTCTGCCTGTATGCTGTATCAAATGCCAGATGTGCCGAATTCAGGTTCATACGATCATCATCCGTAAATCCACCATCCGGTGTCAATCCTATATATTCTCTTAATTTGTCATATCCGCCAAGCTGTGTGAACCATATATAGTTGATTCCTGTCTGCTTATGGAAATCTACAAATTCATAATAAATCTTGTTTTCCAGCTCATCTGTCCGCTTCGGCAGCTTTCTGATTACCATCGCAGGGACAGAATCCGCACCGAAATATTTCAGTACGCTGACACGCTTATTTCCCTCTATGACATAGAATTTATTCATATATTCATATACTTTGATCGGGTCATGGATTCCTTCTTCTATATGAGAGTCACAGAGAGATGACCATTTATTTCCGAATTCAGAATTCGCATCTAATATAGGCATGAAGTTACTTGCAAATGCTGTAGTACGGCCTTTTGTCGCTGTACCTACAACCCGATCGAGAGAAATATGCTGTAAACCAAGATTTACTTCGCCTGCAATATCGGAATTCGTGATCAGTTCATCCAGTACCGGCAGATATGGATATTCATTTTTAGAAAGTGCAGCCTGATATCTCTTTTCACCAAGCTTCTGCGCTTTTACATAATCATTTAATGACATGTTAAAAACCTCCTATCTGTGTCTAAATCAACCTGTTTAACTCATTGTTCCATCATTTTTTCCGTTCACTATATATATACAACAAAAACCGAAAATTACCAGTGGCAAATCGTATTTTCATCTTTTTCACGCCTTAAAATTTCTTATTCCGGTAAAGTTTTGTATATTTTTAATAAAATTAATTGTGCATTTCTTACATTTTTACCTTGAAATTTAAAATAGCGTGTGTTAATATAATATCAGAATAGTAAATAACATACAATCTTGAATTTTAAATCGGTGTGTGTGAATACTTATAAATCAAAGGAGCCTGTTTCCTAACTTCTTACAGGCTCCTTTTCCTTATCTTTTTATCTGCTCTGAAAGGTAATCGTTATCTCTGTTCCCACATTCGGTTCACTTGTTATATCAAGCTTCGCATCATGCTGCGCTACGATGTGTTTTACGATCGCAAGTCCAAGACCGGTTCCTCCGGTTGACTTCGACCGACTCTTATCGACCCGATAGAATCTCTGGAACACCAGTCCCAGATGCTCCTCAGGTATTCCGATACCGGTATCCTTCACCTTCATGACAACTGAATGATCTTTCTCATAAGAATACACAGTTACTTCTACAGTTCCATCCGGTTTATTATATCGGATCGCATTATCGGTCAGATTATATACCAGTTCTTCCATCATCATCTTATTACCCATAATATAGCTTGGCTGACCGGAGAACTTCAATGTAACATTATGTTTTTCTGCCGATAGCATCAGCATATCCACATTCGATCTTGCAACCGCACACAGGTCGATTCGTTCCATAGATGGTGCATTCTCTGTTACATCAAGCTCTGACAGACGAATAATGTCATTGATGAGGGTAAGCAACCGATTTGAATTACGATGGATCTCTGTAGCAAATCGTCTGACATCACCATCTGCCGCCATTCCGTTTTCAATCAGCTCAGAATAACCGGAGATTGCTGTCAGAGGTGTCTTTAACTCATGAGATACATTTGCCGTAAATTCCTGTCGCATCTGTGCATTCTCCATAATATCATTATGCTGTTCCCTGATTGTATCAATCAATGGACGAATCTCCTTATATGCGTTAATATCGTCAACATGATCCAGATCCTTTGCCATCTGTCCGATCGGACAGACGATACTCTTTGTCAGATATCGCGATATCAGAACCACAATAGTCACAAGTACCAGCATAATAACCGTCATACTTGGAAGTCCCTTCAAAAAAACACTGACAATGCTGCTTGTCTCCTTTGATACACGAAGTACACAACCATTTGAAAGCCGGATCGCATAGTAGAATGTACTCATATTGAGCGTCTGGGAAAGACGGGTATCCTCGCCTTCTCCTTTCTCAAATGCCTCCTCAATCTCCGGTCTGTCATTGTGTTTTCCCATGGTCTCCGGATCTGCCATATTATCATACTTAACCGTTCCATCCGGTGCAACTAATGTAATACGCAATTCTGTATTCTTAATCCTTACATTGCGGAGCTCACTGATATCATCAAATAATCCTGCACTCTTCAAGGTCTGTGTGTAATTTTCCAGATCGCGCATGATCTCCTTTTTAAACAGATCATAATAAACCGTTGTCGAAAGTATCATCGTACACAATATCGCAATCAGCGTCAATGCTATAAAGCGACTGTTGATCTTACTGGATAATCGTTTGTCTTTTCTGACCTTCTTATCCTTTTTATCTTTCTGTTCTTCCATAAAAACCTGTTCTTTCTGTTATAAAATTTTCCTGCTTCTTATTCCATCTTATATCCGACATTACGAACTGTCTTGATCATATTCCCTGCATCTCCCAGTTTCTGGCGCAGAGTCTTGATGTGCATATCAAGAGTCCTGGATTCACCTTCGTAATCCGTTCCCCACACATCCATCATGATCACTTCTCTCCGAAGTACAATTCCGGCGTTGATCATTAACAACTTTAACAATTCAAATTCCTTAAAGGTCAACTCACACGGAATATCATTCACATGCACGATACGCTTCTCGGAATCAAGGGTTACGTTCTTCAGTCGAAGAATCTGATCCTCCTGAATACTCTTGCTTCTGCGAAGCAATGCTTTAACTCTGGATATAAGCTCCATTACGCCGAATGGCTTTGTCAGATAATCATCTGCTCCGATATCCAACCCCTTTACCTTATCAAGTTCTGTTGTCTTTGCCGTCACAAGAATGATCGGCACACGCACAGTCTCCGGACGTTCTCTTAATTTTCTGACAATCTCCAGTCCATCCTGATCCGGTAACATGATATCCAGTAGGATCAGATCCGGAATCTTCTCTGTCATTCTGGAAAAGAAGCTCTTTGCATTTGCAAATCCTTCTGTTACATATCCCGTGTTCTTTAAGGCAAACATTTCTATTTCCTGAATGTTCATATCATCTTCTACAATATAAATCAATGCCTGCATCTGCCGTTCCTCCTGTCTCTGTTCTTTCTTATCTATAATAATATATTTCTAATATATGGTCAAAGTAATTTACACTTTATGATATCGTATACTTTACTATAAACTGTACTTTTCCTTATACATGCTGTACATCGCCTGAAACTCTATATTTGATTCCTGTTTGACCCGGTTCAAATACTCATGCATATCAAAGCTGTCTGTCTTAACCTGAAGCAGTGATGCAGCCACATTTGAACAATGATCTGCCACACGTTCATAATTATTCAGAAGATTTTCAAGAGCGATACCAAGCTCGATCGTACATTTTCCCTTCTGCAGACGTTTGATATGCTGCTTTTTGATCGTAGCATTCAGCCCATTAATTACTTCCTCCAATGGTTCAATCCTCTTTGCTATTTTCATATCATCTTCATTCAGTGCTTTACAGGTCATGCTCATGATCTCATAAACTGCATTTGAATACAGATTTAATTCTGCCATTGCTTTATCTGAGAATACCATTTCTTCCTTGTGCATCTTAGCATAAATTTCTGCAATCGCTAATGCATGGTCGGAGATACGCTCCAGATCTCCGATACAATGAAGCCCATTGGATACACGTTTGCTGTCTTCCTCTGCCAGTTCTTTTCCGCTGACCTTCGCCAGATACGTTCCGAGTTCATCTTCGTATTTGTCTACGATATCTTCCAAAACCTCAACACGTTTCCATTTCTCATCCGAATAATCCTTCATCAACTCTAATGAATCGTATAACGCTTCAGCTGAATACCCTGCCATCTGATTCATAACATCCATGCTCTGTGTAACGGCAAACGCCGGCTGCTCCAGGAATCTGGCATCCAGATGCTTTAACGGTACAAGCTCCGCAATCTCCTCAACAGGTTCTTCCTTCTCACGGATCGTAAGAGTTGCCAGTTTCTCAAGACCCTTTCCAAACGGAAGTAATACAATTGTTGTCAGAATATTAAATATACTGTGGATCACTGCAATGCCAGCCGGGGTTGCCATATCCTGTAATACACCGAAATTTACAAATGCATTGATTGAATAGAATACGATCATAAAGAGAATGGTTCCGATCAAATTAAAGTAAAGATGTACAAAAGCTGCACGTTTCGCATTTTTCTTTGCTCCGATACTGGATAATAATGCCGTTACACAAGTACCGATATTCTGTCCCATTATAATAGGAAGTGCCGTTCCATATGTAACTGCTCCTGTCATGCAAAGTGCCTGTAAGATACCAACCGATGCCGATGAGCTCTGGATGATTGCTGTAAATAATGTTCCTACGATCATTCCAAGTACAGGATTTGAGAACATTAAAAGCACATTTGCAAATTCAGGAACATCTGCAAGAGGAGCAACCGCACCACTCATTGCATCCATTCCGTACATAAGGATCGTAAATCCCAAAAAGATCATGCCAATATCATGTTTTTTCTCATTCTTGGAAAACATCAGAAATGCAATACCGATAACCGCTAGGATCGGAGAAAATGAGGATGGCTTTAACATCTGGATCCAGATACTGTCTCCCTGAATTCCTGACAAACTTAAGATCCAGGAAGTAACTGTCGTACCGATATTGGCACCCATGATAATGCCGACCGCCTGACGCAGTTTCATAATCCCAGAATTTACAAAGCCAACAACCATAACGGTTGTAGCCGATGATGACTGAATAACCGCTGTTACAGCCGCTCCAAGCAGCACCCCTTTGATCGGCGTTGAAGTCAGCTTTTCAAGGATACGTTCCATCTTACCGCCCGCCGCACGGGTCAGACCGTCTCCCATTACGTTCATACCAAATAAAAACAATGCAAGTCCGCCAAACAGTGCAAGTACATCAAAAATACTCATAAAAAAATTCCTTCCTTTTTACATAAATTAGACATTTGTACCTTCGCACATCATCGTATAACAGGTATGTAAAAAGGAAAGGATTCCTACGTAAAGTCTGTGTAAAATTTTAAAATTTATTTTACATTTCACGCTGAATGCGTTTAATGTTCTTCCTTTCTCTGTTCAAGATACGTTCTGTCAGGGCCATCGTTTTGTAAAATACATACGGTACCGCCAATCAGTCCTACCAGACAAATACCATATCCTGCCGATACCAAAATGCTCTCTGCCATACTCCATGATGACATAAGCCCGATTCCTTTCAACGTGACAGCTACAATCACAGCGATCACGCCCCAGACGATACTGTTCAATAACAAAAACATTTTTATCAGGTGCTGTTTACTTTTTCCTTTACCGGCATCTGCTGTCATATTCCATATATATCTCATGACAATCACCTCCTGATCCTGTATCTCATAAGACTCTTAATTTCCGGATATGTGTTCTCCTGTTATATAATATATGACCCATTCTGAAATATTCGTAGCATGATCGCCAATCCGCTCCAGATATTTTGCAACCATCAAAAGATCGGTTTCCTGTTCCCCTGCATCTGCATTCCTGTGGATCAGATTGATCAATTCACTCTTCACTTTTATAAACAGATCATCTACCACATCATCCTGGGCAATAACTTTTCTTGCTTTTGTAAGATCAAGATTCACATATGCTTCTATACTGTCAACCAACATGACCATGCTTTCTTTTGCCATTGCCTTAATATGTTCCAATTCTTTTACATAAGGTTTGCCTGCCATCTGGATCGTCAGTTCGGAAATATCTGCTGCATGATCACCGATACGTTCCATATCCGTTACCATTTTGAGCGCAGATGAAACCTGACGAAGATCTGTTGCAACCGGCTGCTCCATTAAAAGAAGTTTAAAGCACAGACTCTCGATATCCTTTTCCTGCTGATCGATCTGATCATCCCTGCGGATAACCTCCTGTGCCAGATCAACATCCTGATTTACAAGTGCTTTGATCGCCTTTTCGATCACACCCTTGATCATGGATCCCATCTCAACCATTTCATCATTGAGTTTTTTCAACTGTCTGTCATAATTTGTCCTCATTATCTTTACTCCTTTTAACCAAATCTTCCTGTGATATAATCCTCAGTTCTCTTATCCTGTGGTTTCGAGAACATCTTCTCGGTATCATCAAATTCGATCACCTGACCCAGTAAGAAGAATGCTGTCTTGTCTGCAATACGAGTTGCCTGCTGCATATTATGTGTAACCATGATAATCGTATAATCATGCTTCAGCTCCATAGCAAGATCTTCGATCTTTGACGTAGAAATCGGATCAAGCGCTGATGTCGGTTCATCCATCAGTAAGACCTCTGGTTCAACCGCAAGTGCTCTGGCGATACAAAGTCTCTGCTGCTGTCCGCCGGAAAGACCCAGTGCCGATTTCTTCAGTCTGTCTTTTAATTCATCCCATATTGCTGCCTGCTTGAGAGACCGTTCTACGATCTCATCCAGTTTTTCTTTATTATGGATACCATGTGTCCTTGGACCATATGCTATATTGTCATATACACTCATTGGGAAAGGATTTGGATTCTGGAACACCATTCCAACCCGTTTTCTTAGCAAATTTACATCCATTCCGTCAAATATATCTTCACCATCTAACTTCACATCACCCGTGATGTTACAACCTTCCACCAGATCATTCATACGGTTTAAACATTTTAAGAATGTTGATTTACCGCATCCGGAAGGTCCGATAAATGCTGTAATCTGCTTTTCCGGTATTTCCATATTTACATCTTTTAACGCATGGAATTTACCATAGTGAAGATTCAGATTTTTTACATCAAATTTTATATTGCTCATCAATTTATCTCCGTTTATATCTATCTGTTATCTGTCTTTTTCTGTTTTCGCCGACATTTTCTTTGCAATTGCATCGGATGCGAAATTAATCAATACTACGAATACAAGAAGAACAACGGCTGTTGCATATGCCTGATCCGTATGAAGTCCCTCTTTGGAAAGAAGATACATATGTACGGACAAGGTTCGTGTGGAAGAAAATAAATTCTTCGCTATTCTCGGCACACTGCCTGCCGTATAGATCAACGCTGCTGTCTCTCCGACAATTCGCCCGGTTGCAAGGATAACACCGGATAAAATACCCGGAACAGCACTCGGTAAAACAACCTTAAATACTGTACGAAGTTTTCCTGCACCAAGTCCAAAGCTTCCTTCTCTGTATGACTTTGGAACAGCCAGCAAGGCTTCTTCTGTTGTTCTCATGATAACCGGAAGCACCATGATCGCCAGTGTAAACGCACCGGACAGCAGGGACAATCCCCATCCAAGCTTTGTCATAAATAAGATCATTCCGAACAAACCATATACAATAGATGGAATACCTGTCAGTGTCTCTGCAGTGATACGTACAATTCCAACCAGCTTATTTCCTGATTTTGCATACTCCACCAGATAAATAGCTGCGAAGATACCGATCGGTCCCGCAATCAGCAGTGACAGTAATGTCATAAACAACGTATTAACCAATGCCGGAAGCATCGAGCAATTATCCGATGTATATTCCAGCTTGAACAGATCCGGTGTCAGATTCGGAATTCCTTTTGCAAGAATATAGATCAAAATAAAAGCAATACAAACCAACGTCAAAGCTGCTGCCAGATAAACAAGTATCCGAAGGATCAGTGAGCCGGGACGTCTTTTATATTCCGCAAGTAAATTTCTTTTTCCCATTTAGTTCACCGTCTTTCTTTTTAAAATTGAAAACAGCAGGTTAATGATCAGAATGAATACAAACAATACAACACCTGTTGCGATCAGAGCCTCTCTGTGAAGATCCTGGGCATAACCCATTTCCATTACGATATTTGCAGTCATGGTTCTAACACCCTTCATCAATCCTTTCGGCATATGGACCTGATTTCCCGCCACCATGATAACAGCCATTGTCTCACCGATCGCACGACCAACGCCCAAGATGATCGCTGCCATGATACCGGATCTTGCAGCCGGTACTACGGTAAGAAATACACTTCTTTCATGTGTCGCTCCAAGTGCTAATGCACCCTGATAATATTTATCCGGGACAGCACTGATCGAAGTTTCAGATACACTGATGATCGTCGGAAGTATCATGATGCCAAGCAGTACAGATGCGGTAAGCATTGTATTTCCGTTCACTCCGAAAATCTGTCTGACTGCCGGAACAAGTACACACATTCCAAAAAATCCGTATACAACCGATGGGATTCCTGCCATCAGATTGATAAATGGTTTAATGACCTTATATGCTTTTGGTGGGCAGAACTTTGATAAAAATATCGCTGTCAGAAGTCCGATCGGAACGCCGATCACGATTGCCCCGGCCGTAACGTAGATACTGCCAAGAATAAACGGAAGGATTCCAAAATAATCATTGGTCGGTCTCCAGACTTTGCCAAAGAGGAAATCAGTCAGACCGATTTCCTTCATGGCAGGAATACCACTTGCAAATAAGAACACACAGATCAATAAAACCGCTGCTATCGATACAAATGCCGCTAACAGGAATACGATATGCATGAATATTTCTTTAAACTTTTGCATAGAGGACACTCCTTACTATTTGACATCTGCCCAGGTTGCTGCTTCTCCTGTAAAGATTGATTTTACCTGATCGGTAGTTAAATCAGTTGCAGGGTTATTCTTATTTACAATAACTGCGATACCATCCATTGCGATTACAGTAGCTGTAAGTCCTTCACCTGTCTCGCTATCCTTCAGTTCTCTGGATGCCATACCGATATCACATGTACCATCTGCCGCTGCTGTAATACCTGTTGTTGAATCAGATTCCTGAAGCTCGATATCCGCACCACTGTTCACTGCCTTATATGCCTCTGTTAATTTCTCCATAACAGGAGTTACAGATGATGATCCGGCAATTACGATTTTACCGGTTGCACCTGAAGACTTAAATGCTCCTGAATTTGCAATCTCAATGTAACCATTACTTGATACGATCTTCTGTCCGTCTTCACTCATAATATAGTTGATAAAATCCTGTGCTACATCACTTACCTGACCCTTTGTTACAATGTTGAATGGTCTTGATAATGTGTATGTACCGTTGTTGATATTATCTGCTGTTGCTTCAACGCCGCCGATCTTAACTGCCTTTACTGTATCATTTAATGCTCCGAGTGAGATATAACCGATCGAATAATCGTCTCCTGCAACTGTTGTGAGAACTACTTCTGTACTGTTTGCTGTAATCGCACTCGTAGTTGTCTTATCAACTTTATTTCCATCTGCGTCCTTTTCTTCTACACCGGTCAGTTCCACAAATGCTCCTCTTGTACCTGAGCCTTCCTCTCTGGATACAACTGAGATCTCCTGTGATGTATCAAAACTTCCGCTCTTGGAATCTGAACCACCTTTACTTCCACATCCTGCAAGGCATCCTGCCGCAAGTACTGCACTTAATGTTACCGCTAAAATCTTATTTCCTTTTTTCATTTTAATTTTCCTCCAATTGACTCTCTGGACTCAGAATCGTTCATCTTTCTGATCCATTCAAAATTATGTAAATTGCGAAACCGGATCGCGCGCCCTTTTCCGGATCGCAGGATTATCATACGGCATCTATGTAAAATACATCACCATCCCAAAGTAAAGGAAAAGTAAAAACTTTGTGTAAACGGAAGAAATGTAAAATTATGAAGAAAAGCACTTTATGAGTTTCTATGGAAAATAAAAAATATTCATGTTACTATGAACAGCAGATACAATTTCGTTTTACGAAAGGATAAAGAAAAGAACGATATGAATATCATCGGACATGTATATACAGATTTTCAGGAAAAATTCGGAATTCCCAGACAGAGCGGTCTGGTGGATGAACTGACCGGAACGGTCGTTTTTCTGCCGGAATACAGGCAACCGGAAGCCTTCCGGGGGCTGGAGGATTTCTCCCACATCTGGATCCTGTGGGAATTCCATAAAGCCAAACGGGAGAACTGGAGTGCAACAGTAAAGCCGCCAAAACTTGGCGGCAATAAAAGAATGGGCGTATTCGCGACCAGATCGCCGTTCCGCCCAAATAATATAGGTCTGTCTTCTGTAAAATTGACAGGAATTGAATATACCGATGACTATGGTCCGATCCTGCATATCTCCGGTGTCGATCTTTTAAATGGTACTCCTGTATATGATATCAAACCTTATATTCCATATACGGACTGCCACCCGGATGCCACCGGCGGTTTTACCGAACACATTCATACGGAAAAACTGGATGTCATCTTTCCGCCGGAGCTTCTGGCAATGATCCCGGAAGCCAAGCGTCCTGCCTTGATCGGCATTCTTGCAGAAGATCCGCGTCCCGGCTACCAGCATGATCCCGACCGCAGATATGGCGTCGCCTTCGCAGGCTTCGACGTGCGTTTCCACATCAACGGCAACGTCCTCACAGTGTGTGAGGTGGTGGCTGTACAGTGACATTTTCAGATGGGGCATACCTATTATTCCGCAAGACACTCTCGTTCTATCCTCATGTAGCAGTACATAAGGTAGCAAAATACGCTACCTAAGTACTGACATTCGGACAGGCTTGCTTCATAATAGTATGCCCCATCTGAAAATTGATACTGGATAGCCACACACAGCTTCGTATAATCATAAATGCCTGTATATATATTTTATGCAGCAGACCTATCCGGAACGTCGGTCCTTAACGAATCACCGTAAGGTGAGGAGTTTAGTACCGCTACGTGATAACTGAGACCTTAGCGAGGCTTTGCCGAGGTTAGTTCGAAGTTATACAGAGTAGGATAGGACGAAAGTGTTCTGCGGAATAAAGATATATATACAGGCATTAGTGATTATGCGAAGCGTACGACTCTAGTGTTCGTGTTCAGGTACTACGGCGAAGAATATGAGGTCTTCGCTGCCTTCATTTGACAAGCTGTGGGTTGCTCCCTGCGGACAATAATGGCAGTCGCCCGGATACAACTTCTCTTTGGTGTCCTCATACTCCATCGTTCCAACACCGGAAAGTACGTAAATGATTTCACTGTTTGTCTCATGCATATGTGTTCCGATTGATGAACCAGGCACAAGTCTGCCCTTCATGATCTTGTTATTCATATCCTGAAACATATGCACATGGAATGTTCCTTCTCCCCCTTTAAAATTCTCGATCGCTGATTCTGCGATTGTATCAAACGATATCTTCATATGATTCCTCCTTATATGGTTTCTTATATTAACATCCGCACACTCTTTATTCGATACTTTCAATCAATCTTCTGACTGCTTCTTCTATATGCTCCGGCATGATACCGGAATAATTAATGACCAGTGTATGATATCTGGCATTTTCGGTATTTCTATAATACTGGCTGAGAAATGAAATGTGAATATCTCTTGCTTCGGCATTATTCCGCAACCGCTCATCACTGTAATTCGTATCAATCTCCAACAGGAAATGCAGCCCTGAATTCTCTTCGCGAATACGAATCTTGTCCGGATTCATATATTTTTTAATGCATGCAAGCACCAGATCCCGCTGTTCTCTGTAATAATTACGCATGCGGTTAATGTGTTTTTCCAGACAACCATCGGTGATAAATCTTGCAAGTGTATATTGCTCGATATTTGACACCGTACATGCATAAAAGCTGAGCATCTCATCATATCGCCGCATCAAACTCTCCGGAAGAACCATATAACTGATACGGATCGTAGAGGAAAGGCTCTTGGAAAATGTGTTGATATAGATGACCTTTTCGCCCACATCGATACTTTCAAGTGTAGGTACCGGCTTGCCAACCAGTCGAAATTCACTGTCATATTCATCTTCGATGATATAGCGGTTGTCCTTTCTGGATGCCCAAGATAACAATTCATATCTCCTGCTGACAGGTGTTACCAGTCCGGTCGGAAAATGATGCGCCGGCGAAATATGAAGTACATCTGCACCAGATTCTTCCAGAGCCTCCATATTGATCCCATTTTCATCCATTGCCACAAATTTGCAGCATACATTCTGTGCCTGATAGATCCTCGATATCTTCTGATACCCCGGATCTTCGACCGCATAACATTTGTCATAGCCAAGCAGCTGAATGATAAGACCATAGAGATATTCTGTTCCGGCTCCTATGATAACCTGCTCCGGCTTCACATCCATACCACGGAACTGATACAGATAGCCTGCTACCGCGCTTCGCAGCTCATAGACACCCTTGGACGGTGATCTGGACATCAGCTCTTTGCTGTTTTCCGCCATCACTTCTTTTAAAAGCTTTGACCAGATGCTGAATGGAAACGCATCCTCCACCGTTGAGTTACTGGCAAAATCCGCAAAATATGTTTTCTTTTCTTTCGGCTTTTCAAATTGCTTCGCCGGTCGCTCCGGCAACGGCTTCATCAGATCTGCCGAAATGTCCGTAACGTAATAACCGCTTTTCGGAATCGAATAAATATATCCTTCGGCAACCAACTGACTGTATGCATTTTCCACGGTGATCGTGCTGACATTCAGATTTTTTGCAAGCAGACGCTTCGATGGCAAACGTTCCCCTGCTACAAGCTTCTTAGACAAAATATCTGTTTTGATCTGCTTGTACAGATATTCATATAACGTATCTGTTCCTCGATTTTCCAGTGCATATGTCAGCATAGCAAACCGCCCTTCACATTATTCCTGCCGGCATCACACCCACCTTGCGATACCATAGTTATAAAATATTATATGTGGGAAGAAAGCATTATGCAAGTTTTTTACATTCTATAGATAGACAAAAACTCTATGGCATCCCGCCCTGTGCCTGTCCTTATAGAAATGCCGTGCTGCGTTTTCTACTCACTGCACATGTTAAATTCGTAAATACTCCTGTGCTAACTCGCCTTCGGCTCAAACAAGCACCCGTATTTACTAACAATGTGCAGTTCATAACGAAATCCTCGCAATGGCATTTCTATAAGGACAGGCGCAGGGCGGGATATCACATAGTTCTTATATATGAACAATAAAAAACGGTATTTATTATCGTACAGTCAACCTGCTCAATAATAAATACCGTTATCTTATTGTTTACTTTTATTGTCCTTATTTGATCATGTCTAAGAACATCTGATGAATACGGGTATCATCGGAAAGCTCCGGATGGAATGCCAGTGCGATCTGGTTCTGATATTTTACCGCTACAATGTGACCATCTACCTCGGCTAATACCTCAACACCCGGCTTTACGCTCTCGATATATGGTGCCCGGATAAATTCCATCGGATATACTCCAAGACCTTTGATCTCGCCATCATAATGAAAGCTTCCAAGCTGTCTGCCATATGCATTTCTCTTTACGCAGACCGGAAGGGTCGCAAAATGACGTTTATCATCATTGGACAGTTCTTCTGCAAGAAGGATCAGTCCCGCACAGGTTGCAAGAACCGGCATGCCCTGTTCGATCTTTTCTTTTAATGCATCATACATATCAAGCTCTTTTAACAGCTTACCCTGAACAGTGCTTTCGCCACCCGGCAAAACGATACCGTCAAAATCCTGTTCCAGATCACTTTTCTGTCTGAGTTCTATTGTTTCTGCTCCAAGGCTCTCTAACATTTTCTCGTGTTCGATAAATGCGCCCTGAACCGCTAATACTGCTATCTTCATCGTGTCTGTTCATCCTTTCGCTTATGTCGATCATCCATCATTACGATATCCGCATCTATTTGTCTGTCTGATATTTTACTTACCACGCTCAGCCATAAGGAGTTCGATCTCGCTCTCATTGATACCAACCATAGCTTCACCAAGATCCTCTGATAATTCAGCGATCAGTTTTGCATCTGTGAAGTTTGTAACAGCCTTAACGATGGCATTTGCACGCTTCTCCGGATTTCCTGACTTGAAGATACCGGATCCAACGAATACGCCTTCAGCACCAAGCTGCATCATAAGAGCTGCGTCTGCCGGTGTAGCAACACCGCCTGCTGCGAAGTTTACAACCGGAAGGCGCTTGTGCTCATGTACATATAATACAAGGTCATATGGAACCTGAAGAACCTTTGCTGCATCATATAATTCATCTTCACGCATAGAAGAAATACGTGCGATCTCGCTGTTCATCATTCTCATATGTCTTACCGCCTGAACAACATCACCTGTACCGGGTTCACCCTTTGTACGGATCATGGATGCACCTTCATTGATTCTACGAAGTGCCTCGCCGAGATCCTTAGCACCACATACAAATGGTACTTTGAACTTTGTCTTGTCGATGTGATATACATCATCAGCAGGTGAAAGAACTTCACTCTCATCAATGTAATCGATCTCGATTGCTTCAAGAAGCTGAGCTTCTACAAAATGTCCGATACGGCACTTTGCCATAACAGGGATAGATACTGCATCCTGAATACCTTTGATCATCTTAGGATCACTCATTCTTGATACACCACCTGCTGCTCTGATGTCAGCAGGAATACGCTCCAGTGCCATAACTGCACAAGCACCTGCTGCCTCTGCGATCTTTGCCTGCTCCGGTGTTGTTACATCCATGATAACGCCACCCTTTAACATCTGTGCCAATTCTTTGTTTAATTCATACTGTCTGTTTGCCATAATCGTAACTCCTTTTTTCATTTGATGTGTGTATTTATCTGTAACATATTCATCCTTGAATATCACTACTCAAAATCACGAACAGATTCACTACAAACCTGCTAGGATTTATTATAAAATTATCTGACCATATTGAAATATTCAATTTTGAACTTTTTTTTATATCCAAACTGACCATATCAATATGTCGCATATGCAAATACCAGATATCAGATTATGTAAACTGACCTCTCGGGCAGATCGCCATATTGTATAATAAAGCACGACCGTATCGTATGATAAAACCATAACGGAAGCGACCGTGGCATACGCAATCGATTGTTGAATAGCTTAGGCAGATCACCGTATTATATAATAAACAAAATAGCAGGAAAATGTTGCGAAAACGCCTGCGTTTCGATGGTTTTGTGCCGGGATGGAGGACACAACGATTTTATCGTGTCCGAAATCCCGTGCATATAAAAACCAATCGAAGCAAAGTAAGTTTCGCATTTTTTCCTGCTATTTTTGTTTATATGAAATACAGTGATCGTCCGGCTTCTAGCCAAGGCGCAGCATCGCATCGATGCTCTTTCTGGCTTTCTGCATTGTCTCCTCTGTAAGGGTAATGCTCTCGCCCTCACCATTTACCACGCAGTTATAGACATCACCAAGTGTCGTCATCTTCATGTTGTGGCATACACAATCCTTAGACAATGCATAGAAACGCTTCTCCGGGTGTGCAAGCTGAAGGTGTGACACGATACTGTTCTCCGTACCGATAATGAATTCTTTTGCATCACTCTTTGCTGCATAATCCATAATTCCGGTTGTACTTCCGGCATAGTCTGCAAGCTCCGTTACTTCCTTTAAACATTCCGGATGTACCAAAAGTAATGCATTTGGATGAGCTGCTTTTGCTTTCTCTACATCTTTTACGGTTACTCTGACATGTGTCGGACAGCCGCCCGACACCAGCTTAATATTCTTTTCCGGTACCTGCTTCTTTACCCATGAACCGAGATTACAGTCAGGAATAAATAAGATATCCTTTTCCGGCATATTCTTCACGATCTTTACTGCCGAAGAAGATGTAACACAGACATCACTCAACGTCTTTACTTCTGTTGTAGTATTCACATATGCTACAACTGTATAATCCGGATTCTTCTCACGAAGGGCAGCTAACAGATCATAGTCGATCTGGTCTGCCATCGGGCATCCGGCATCCGGCTCCGGCAGATATACTGTCTTTTCCGGTGATAACAGTTTTACAGTCTCTGCCATAAAACGCACACCACACATGATCATAGTCTTTTGAGGTGCTTCCGCTGCTCTCTGTGCAAGGCCAAAGGAATCTCCTACATAGTCAGCTACTTCCCAGATATCATGGCTCTGGTAGGCATGTGCAAGAATACAAATATCCTTTTCCTTCTTTATTCTCATTATTTCATCCTGCATCTCTTTTATATTCATGACAATTTTCTCCTTTGTCTGTTATGTTTTCATTTTTTGTTAAAGAATGCACAGTAAGTATACCGCATATTGAGAAAGATTACCATCTATTTCAGCACAAAAAGCCTGAGCACATTTAATTTATTGACTTTATGACCGCGATATGTCACAATTTGTATCAATGAAAAAAAAGCCATAATTCTATGGAAAAATATAAATCAGAAAGGTTGAAATATTATGAATAAAGCTCTTGTATTATTGTTTTTATTTTTTATCGGAAGTCTGATCGGATGGGTGATTGAATTGTTCTTCCGCAGATTCTGTTCTCCAAATGGTCGAACAACAAAGAAATGGGTAAATCCCGGCTTTCTGGTCGGTCCTTACCTTCCGCTATATGGATCAGGACTATGCGTCTTGTATATGTTAGCATCTATTAACCTGTCATTTCTGGATGAACATCCAATCATTGAGAAGATTGTTTTATTTGTATTTATGGCGATCGCTATGACCGTGATCGAATACATCACCGGATTGATCTTCATTAAGGGAATGAATGTAAAACTATGGGACTACACAGACCGATGGGGCAATATTCAGGGAATCATCTGTCCACTGTTTTCATTCTTCTGGGCAGTTCTCGGCGCGACCTACTACCTGCTGATCCATCCACATGTTTTATCAGCACTTGACTGGTTATCCAGAAACCTTGCATTTTCATTCTTTATCGGATTCTTCTACGGCGTGTTCCTGATTGATATCGTTTACTCCTTCAACCTTATCGTTAAGATACGTAAGCTGGCTGCCGAATATGAAATCGTCGTTAAGATTGACGAACTCAAACAGCATCTGTTAGAGGAAGCTGAGCTCCGTAAGGAAAAATCACATTTCTTCCTTGCTATGAAAAATGCCCGACCGCTCCGTGAGATATTTGAGGATTCGTTAGAGAAATATTCTATTAAGAAGATTCTGAAAGAAAAGAAGAAGAAATAATATATTGATTTTATCTAAAAAATATGCGCGCTAGCTTATCACTATATCTTTATTGCGCAGAACACTCTCGTTCTATTTTCACGTAGCGGTACTAAACTCGTCACCTATTGGTGACTCGTTAAGGACCGACGTTCAAATAGGTCTGCTCCATAAAATATAGTGATAAGCTGGCGCGCATATTTTTAATGCTACTAAAATTGTTTTATGCTTCTTTCTTCTCCCCCACAGGAATCTGTGCGAAGATAATCGCAATAAAGATCAACAGGCAGCCAAGGAGCTGGCGGGCGGTCAACACCTCACCGAGGATCACCCAGCCGGCAAGTACTGAAAATACAGATTCCAGACTCATGATCATAGATGCCAGCGTCGGATTCAGTCCATTCTGTGCAATAATCTGCAGGGTATAAGCAACACCGCTCGACATCACACCGGCATACAGAATTGCAACCCATGCATCCCATGACTGTAACTGTGAAAGCCATGCTGCTATTCCTGCTGCCGAATGTCCCATCTCTGAAAAGAACATCGGAAATGCACTGAGTACCCCGGCAACCAGGAACTGGATACAGGACATCCGTACACCATCAACCAATGGTGAAAAATGATCGATCACCAGAATATGTATAGCAAACAAAAATGCACAGAGCAATACAAAGAGATCACTGTTCTGAAATGATAGCGCCCCCGCTGTCATACATAAAAGATAAAGTCCTACAATCGTGATCACCATTCCAAGCCAGATATTCCAACCACATTTTTTCTTTAAAAACAAACCAAGGATCGGAACCAGCAGAATATAGCAAGCCGTCAGAAAACCGGCCTTTCCTGCCGGAGTGCCATAATACAGACCAAGCTGCTGTGCCGAGCTTGCAAAGAACAATGCCATTCCGCAGCACAAACCACCGATCCATAACAGTCTCCGTTCTGCCGCTGTCTTTGGCTTCTTATTACTTGGATTAATTTTATCAAGTAACCTGATCACCGGAAGCAACACTACACTTCCAACCAGACTTCGTATACAATTAAAAGAAAATGGTCCAAGTGCCTGTCCGCCTTTACTCTGTGCCACAAAGGCGGTTCCCCAGATAAATGCCGTAAGAACTAACAGGAGTGAATTTCTGATTTGTCTGCTTTTCATTTGTATTCCCCCTTCCTATCTTGTTTATTGTCAAATAGTTACATTATTCCTTTGAATCATTTTCTGTACAGATATTTTTCCTGTCATATGCATCCAGAAAATGATGCTTCTCTCCGTGCTGCTTCCATGCAACAACCGTGTCCAGATTTACATTTTCCACACTCTTGAAAATATTCCCTTCCACATAAGGATTTACCTGCTTCAAAGTCTGAATCAGTTCCTTGATCTCAACACGCTTCGAACGGTTCTCGTTATTACAAGTCGTACAGGTGTCCGTGAATTTGCATGCACACTGGATAAAATGCAGACCATTATAGTCCCTCCATGCCTTGATATCATCCTCACGCACCAGATATAACGGTCGGATCAGTTCCATCCCTTCAAAATTCGTGCTGTGAAGCTTCGGCATCATCGTCTGTACCTGTGCACCATACAGCATACCCATCAATATGGTTTCAATTACATCATCATAGTGATGACCAAGTGCAATCTTATTACAGCCAAGCTCCTGTGCAAAATGATACAGATGTCCTCGTCTCATTCGTGCACACAGATAACATGGCGACTTCTCAACCGTAAACACCGATTCAAATATATCCGATTCAAATATCGTAATCGGGATATTCAGACTTTTTGCATTTTCTTCTATAACCTTCCGGTTCGCCTCACTGTAACCGGGATCCATAACCAGAAACTTAACTTCAAATTCAAATTTGTTATGCAGCTTCAATTCCTGAAAACATTTCGCCATCAGCATGGAATCCTTACCACCGGAAATACATACTGCGATCTTATCTCCCGGCTTCACCAGCTCATATGTGTTGATCGCCTTGGTGAACTTTGACCAAATGCTTTTCTTGAATTTCTTACGCAGGCTCAGCTCAACATCCTTCGCCTTGTTCTGCTCCTCCGGCTTGCTCATAACATCCAACAGCCATGCAGCATAACCGCCTTCCAGACTCTCCGCCTGATATCCTTTTTCTTTCAAATGCTCCGCTACATCAATGCTGACTACGCCTCTCGCACAGAAAATAACAAGCAGCTTGTCCTTATCCACCTCGCTGCTTGTCTCTATTTCTTCCGCAGGAACCGCAATCGCATCCGGCACTGCCCCATGAGAGATCTCAATGGCATCCCGGATATCGATCAACCGGTAACTGTCTTTATCTCGATTCTTTAATTCCGCTATTGTAATGCTCATATGCACGCTGCCTTTCTTCTTTGCACAAATCTTTTACCACTTCACCTGCAATGATCAGTCCTGCTACAGATGGTACAAACGCCACACTGCCCGGAATATCTCTCCGCTCTGTACATTTGTGCTGTGCTCCCGGAGGGCAGATACACTGTGTTCTGCAACTGATCGACATATCCTCAAGTGGTCTTACCGGCTGTTCTTCCGAATATACAACCTTTAACTTTTTCACGCCACGCTTCTTAAGTTCCCGGCGCATAACCTTTGCAAGCGGACATACCTTTGTCTTATAAATATCTGCTACCTGAAACATACTGCCATCCAGCTTGTTTCCTGCGCCCATACTGCTGATGATCGGCACTCCTTTTTTCTGTGACTGGAGCACCAGCTCAATCTTAGCCGTAACCGTATCGACTGCATCTACAACATAATCATAGGAGTCAAATGGAAATTCATCTGCATTTTCCGGCAGGAAAAAGCATTTGTGCATCTCGACCTTAGCATCCGGATTTATGTCCAGAATCCGTTCTTTCATAACATCTGTTTTATATTTCCCCACAGACTTTCTGGTGGCAATAATCTGGCGGTTCAGGTTTGTCAGGCATACCTTGTCATCGTCGATCAGATCAAAGGAACCGACACCGCTTCGTGCCAATGCTTCACATACATATCCGCCAACGCCTCCAACGCCGAATACCGCTACTTTTGAATTTGCCAATTTGTCCATTGCTTCTTTACCAAGCAATAATTCTGTCCGGGAAAACTGTGTTAACATGTCTATCTCTCCTAAATAACCTACTAAAATGCTAGGCAAAATTATAGGACCTGAAAAGGTTCTTTGTCAATGATTTTCTGGCAAAAAGGACCGGTATTATACCACGTCATATAATACCGGTCCTGCTTACTTATGCCTTAACTATAAAACTATTCTTTAATACTAAAATATACATGTTATCTGTTCTGCTTATGTTCTTATCCTATGATTGCCTTAATTTCATCTTCACTCATATCGGTTACATCCATGATCTGCTCTAAGGAATAGCCTTTCTTATGCATTTTCAGGATAATATCAGCTCTTTCTTCAGATTTTCCTTCTAATCTTCCTTCAGACCTTCCAATGGCCTTGCCTCGTGCCTCGCCTATTTTTTCGCCTTCTGCCCTGCCAGCAGCTTTGCCAGCGATCATTCCAGCGGCTTCACCCTTAGCATATCCCATTTCTTCTACGCCTTCACTCAGATTACACATGATCTTCACCCCATCTCTTATACCGTGTCTCTCTACCGGTATGTCATACTCCTGTTTCATAAGCTTCAATTTCTGTTCTGCCGTCATTGTCTGCGACAATAGCGCTCCAAGCAATCGATGCAGTTCATATTTTTCTTCCTTAGGTGGAATCTCCTTCGCCAGTCCGATCATCACGATATTAGAAATATCCAGATTACCTTTCCAGTCCTGATCTCCAAGCAGATCATCTTTTACCATATGGATATGACTCAGACTGTTCTCCTTCATATTCATACAGATCCAGATCGAATATACCTGTTTGATCTCGTTGTAATCGGAACCCGTAAATTCCCGCTCTTTCTGGGAAGATACCAACCTTGCGGTGTAAAAGATTGCCCGATTCAGAATGTGATACTTTGTCGGTTCATTCTTCTGTGCTTCCAGATTGATGATCATTTTTGCCAGTCCATCTCGCATCCGTACATAGAAAATAATGTCAAAACACACTTTTCCCTCGTCTATCTCGGAGCTTTCTGTATTCAGGCCGACAATCCGTTCACCGGTTCCGGCATCCACTGTTTCTTTGTTCGTTAGTCCGGGTTCTACCGGAACCTGGCTGATATACGGTTCGCCCTCGATCAGCGAAGCGACCGCCTCTGCATCCATACCTTTAAATTCATCGACTACCCGCATCAGTATATGTGCCAGTATGATCTTCTGACCCAGCAGCCGCTTGGCACAAGCATCATACTGTGCTTTCTGATCAGTAGCTTTGGAGGAATATACAATTTCGTTATCCATGTCCCATCTCCTTTCCCGATAGAACAGAATAACATGCATATTTTAGCTTTGTATATTGCCTCCGCCTCTCCAAGTTTGATTGTAACGGATATCCGAACGGAAAACAAGTTTATCCATAAAAAAGTCCGGATACAGCATCTCTGCCATATCCAGACTTCTACTAAAATATACATGTTATCTGTTCTGCCTATGCTCTTATCTTAATCTATTTATAACACCATCAACAAAGTTCCCAGTCCGATCAGTACACAGCCAATAATCGACTTCATCGTGAATTCTTCGTGCAGGAATACAAATGCAAGAATCAATGTAATAACGACACTTAATTTATCGATTGGTACTACCTTGGATGCATTTCCCATCTGAAGTGCTTTATAATAACACAACCACGATGCTCCGGTTGCAAGTCCTGATAGGATCAGAAACAACCAGCTTTTCTTCCCGATCGCGCTGATTCCGGACTGTGTATGTGTCAGGAACACCATGCCCCATGACATCACAAGCACAACTGCTGTTCGGATCGCTGTTGCAAGATTCGAATTTACTCCATCAATACCTACCTTTGCAAGAATTGATGTCAATGCCGCAAATACAGACGACAACAATGCAAATACAAACCACATATAAATCCTTCTTTCTTCTTTTATTATCTTCTTTTTCATGCAACTGTGCAATCTATGAAATCTTAACTTTTTCTCTTAACTGCCTGTCGGTAAATGAAAAGTGCGGCAACTGCTGTTATCAGTTCTGCTACCCAGAACGCATTCCAGACACCGACAACACCAAAGATACGACTGAGTACAAATGCAGCCGGAATGATGACAACCACATAGCGAAGCAGGGAGATCATCAATGATGGCGTACCCTTGCCAAGTCCCTCTAATGCACCGGATGAAGTCACAGATACCGAAGAAACTATAAATCCGGCACAGATGATCCGAAGTGCCGTCGTGCCCTCCGTGATCGTTGCCTGATTATCCGAGAACATTCCGATCAATTTATCCGGAAAGATCAGACAGATCACTGTTCCAAATACCATGATCATACCAATGATCGTAAGTGTAATATTATAAATGCTGCGGACACGCTTATGCTCTCCTGCTCCGTAATTATAGCTAATTACCGGACGCATACCCTGGATCATGCCGTTTGCAGGAAGATATAAAAATGTCTGCAATTTATAATAGATTCCAAGGATCACGACATAGATCTGTGAATAGGTACTTAATATCGCATTCAGTGCAGTTGTAAGAAGGGACGGAAGCGCCATATTAAGAATAGCCGGAATACCGATCGCATACAGCTTCCCTGTCAGATAATCCTCCGTATGCAGATATCGTCTGCCGATCTTTACGGATATCGGACGGAACACATAGACAAACAGATAGATCAACAGGGTAAACACCTGTCCAAGTCCGGTTGCAAGTGCCGCGCCCCGGATTCCCATTTTCGGGAATGGTCCGATACCGAAGATCAATAGGGGATCTAATACAATGTTCATCAGGCATCCACCGCCAAGTCCGACCATCGTAACAACCATTCTTCCAACTGCCTGATAGATCTTCTCAAATGACAGATCAATAGAAATAATAACAGAAAATGCAAATACGATCACAGAGTACTGAATTCCCATCTGAACAACCATCTCATTCGATGTGAACATCCGCAAAAATCCCGGCATGATTCGAATACAGACTACCATCATGATCACACCATGAACAACAGAAAGAAGCGTACCCTTTGACGCTGCTGCATTTGCCTTGTCCGGCTCCTTTGCACCGAGATAGAACGCGATCACCGCATTGATTCCCACTCCAAAACCGATGGCTACCGCATTTACAAAATTCTGGATCGGAAAGACAAGCGACAGAGCTGTCATTGCATCCTCGCTGATCTTCGCTACAAAAAAGCTGTCCACAATGTTATACAGAGAATTGACCAGCATCGATAATATCATCGGAAGTGCCATGGACAAAAGCAGCGGCAGCACCGGTCGTTCTTTCATAAATTCTTCGTTCATACGTTTCTCCCTCTCTACATAAAAACGCCACACAGTTATAAATGGTTTCACTTATAGCTGTGTGGCGAAAAGATGACTTATTTATTATCCGGAAAAATCCACTTCATTCGTTTTCGTGGCTATTCTACCATATTTTTTCAGAATGTCAATAACTGCTTAGCGAATATAGTATACTCTGTTATCCTTTCTTGGAATAACATCAGGATACGCTCCATCCGTAAATCCAAGTGCGCAATGTCCGACACCGATATAGTCGCCGGTGATTCCAAGGCCTTCAAGGATCTGCTTTCCTTCTTCGCTTTCGAATTCTTCTTTTGCACGATGGATCCAACAGCTTCCGATTCCAAGATCATGTGCGGCAAGCATCAGATTTCCCATCGTCAGGCTTCCGTCATAGACAGCAGTCGGACAGGATGCATCTGCCAGTACGATCAATATAACAGGTGCTCCGTAAAATGGATCAAAGCCTTCCTCCCAGCCGCCGATCATACGGTTCATCTCCATGATCTTATCCCGCATCTTTTTATTTGTTACCGCAATAATGATCGGAGACTGCAAGCCTCTGCCATTTGCAGCAAATGTTCCTGCTTCAATGATCTGATCCAGAACATCCGCCGGAACCATATCCGGTTTGAACTTCCGGATACTTCTTCTCGTCTTCATCTCATCCAAAACAACGCTCATCTTAAAATCCTCCTTATTACAAGTACTGGCACAATTCATTAGATGGTGTCAAGCATGTTGATTTACCAATACAGGGACATTTGAGTCCGCCGGTACTTGATGGCGCAAAGGCGGCATCTTAGTACCGCTGCAGGACGAAACGAGCGGAAGCGTTCCCTGATTGGTAAAGTCAACATGTTTGACACCATCTAATGAATTATGCAATTACAACAAGCTCTTGCGGAGTTCTGCTCCGTCTTTTGCGCTTAAGTACGCCGGTGCTATATCGAATACAGTCTTACATCCGCTCTGTCCTTCTTTGTACAGACGGTATGCTGCTCTTGCATAAGCCACGATGACACAGGATGTGAATTCTGGATTGGAATCCAGCTTCAGGCTGTATTCGATCACATGATTATTTTCCAGATTCCAGCCGGTCTTACCGGAACGGATCACAAATCCACCATGAGGAATTCCACTGTGGTTTGCCTTTAATTCTTCTTCACTGATAAAGTGAACCGTCGTATCATAATCGGCAAAATAATTTGGCATGTTCTTGATCGTTTCTTCAACCTTTACAGGATCGGCACCGTCCTCTAATACAACAAAGCACTCTCTTGTGTGCTTCTGTCTGGTTGTAAGTTCTGGATTCTCACCATTTCTGACTGCTTCCAGTGCTGCTTCTACAGGGATCGTATACTGCTTGCCATCCTTAACACCCTCTACACGACGGATTGCATCGGAATGTCCCTGGCTGACACCTTTTCCCCAGAATGTATAATCACGGCCTTCCGGTAAGATCGCATTTGCATACATACGGTTTAGAGAGAACATACCCGGATCCCAGCCTACTGAGATGATGCCGACATGACCATTCTTCTTTGCGGCAGCATCTACATTTGCAAAATGCTCCGGAATTCTTGCATGTGTATCGAAGCTGTCTATAACATTGAACATCTCTGCATACTTTGGTGTCTGCTCCGGCAGATCGGTAGCACTTCCGCCGCAGAGAATCATGACATCGATCTTATCCTTCCACTGCTCCACATCATTTACAGAACAAACAGCTGCTCCCTCTGTTAATATCGATACTGTCTCCGGTGCACGTCTGGTAAATACCGCTGCTAGCTCCATATCCGGATTCTGCTTGATCGCACACTCAACACCCCGTCCAAGATTACCATATCCTAAAATACCTATTTTCATGTTTCATACTCCTTTGCAAAATTACTCTTCTTTCAGTTTAATGATTCAAAAAGAGCCTGTCAACTTTTTCATTGACAGACTCCCATTTCATTTTCTCAACAATATAATTCTACTTTAAACGGTCTTCCTCCGTGATCTCGCGAATGACTTTGCATGGATTTCCGGCAGCCAATACTCCCGATGGGATATCTCTCGTAACCACGCTGCCGGCTCCGATCACAGAACCGCTGCCGATCGTTACACCGCCACATACTGTTACATTTCCTGCCAGCCAACAGTTATCTCCGATCGTGATTGGCTTCGCATATTCCCGGTCTGTATACACGCCGTCTTCCCTCTTATAAATGTTACGCTCCTGAAAACGAAACGGATGCATCGGTGTCAGCAGAGAAACATTCGGTCCCATAAATACATTGCAGCCGATCTTAACAGGTGCACAGTCCAGACAGGTAAAATTAAAGTTCGCATAACTGTTCTCGCCTATCTCGGTAAAGCAGCCGTAATCGAACTGAACCGGTCCCTGAAGATATACATTCTTACCCTTATTCGGAATCAACTCTGCCAGGATCTTCTCGCGTTTCTCATCTGTCTCAAAGCAGTCATTATACTCTTTACTCAACCGATGCGCATTCTGTCTTAATCGTATTAATTCATCATCAGATGGATCATAAACGGATCCTGCTATCATTTTTTCTCTTTCTGTCATCTTAATATGCCTCCGTATAAAAACATCGGAAACTTCTTATTCTATCTCAGCCCGTACCTCTTTTGTGATCGTTTCACCGCCATTCTGATACCAGTTCTCGACAAAACGGTCAAATTCATCGAGTGAACTCTCACCGGTTACAATCTTCAGGTAGGTGTCACTTTCCAGATTCTCAAGGCTCCACCAGTCTGTAACCATCGTTTCCGTTTCTCCAAAATATAACGACTCTACTTTGTTCGTTCTTCCATCATTTAAGATCTTACAGGCTGTGATACGGGAAGTATACGCCGCCCAATCTTCCGCACTGGCATTCTCCGCATCCTTCAGATATGATTCGCATGCCTCATAATAGGAATATTCCAGTACGTTCAGATCATCTGCGGATTTGTCCCCCGCAAATACATGATTCAGTTCTCCATAGCAGATCTGCAAAGCATTGTTATAATCTACATTGATCGCAAACGGTCTGGCGGTAGGGTCTACATTTTCTTTATAATAATCGACAATCTCCTGATTGTCTCTGTCATTATACCGCAAATAGTCAAATAATACACTAACAATCTTACATGCAATCTCCGGATATTCATAACCCTTACGCACTACAATATACTTACCGGAAGGATTCTGTGTATGATAACTGGTAAGTCCGGATTTCTCTGTTGCGATCAGATAAGGCTGCCACTCGGCATCTTTATTCTGTTCCACTGCCTGCATCAGCGGGTTATTCGGTGCCCACCAGGGACCAAAGAAAGAACCGCATTGACCATCCACGATCAGCTCGATCAGGTTACTGCTCGTCCGCATCAGAAAATCCTGATCCAGAATTCCCTCTTTATACAACTCATGGATATGGGCAAGTGCCTCTTTCGCCTCCGGCTGAACCGAACCATAGACAACATTGCCGTCCTCATCATAAATCCACTGTTTCGGAAATGCACCATATGCAGCAAATATAATATCTAATGTGTATTCGCTGCTATAACCACAACCGCCGCAGAGACTGGTATCACATACAAGCCCTACGGTATTTCCTGCCCCATTATGTCCGGGATCTTTTTCTTTAAATTGTCTTATAATCTCTTCTACATCCGAGAGTGTTCTCGGTGCGGACAGCCCAAGTGCATCCATCCAATCCTTACGAAGCCAGATCAGATTCGGTCCGTCTGAGATATTCGTTTCCGGTATCGCCATGATCTTCCCGCCAAAGGTTACAACATCAAGGATATCCCGACCATAGCTTCCATATATATTCTTGATCGTATCGCTCATACAGTTATTATAGCTGTCTGTCAGATCTGCGATCATATCATTATCCACCAGATACTGAAGCTCATCCAGATCCTCCACGATCATCACATCCGGAAGATCATTCTGTGCGATCACCATGGTCACACTATCGGTATATTGCTCATCCATAGCCTCAAACACATCCTGATTTTGAACATTTAGCCTTTCATTCAACAGCCTTGTATAAGCATTATTTTCATACGTCTCGCCATCCGGGAGATTGGAATTATTTGCTCCGGACAGCTTACCCAGTGTGTAGGTAAGCTGTTCCGGATATTTTCCGTAAGGTGTCGTGCGGGCTGTATATAACGCAGCTTCATATTCTTCTTTTGTCTCTGCATTCTCCCGGGTGGAGGGGGTAGCCCCGGAATCACCGCATCCACATAAGATCAATAAATTTATAATCAGCACACATGAAATAATCTTTTTTAAATACGAACCTGTAATCATATACATTCCTCTGTTTCAACCAAACTATAAGCAAATAATCATATGATCCCTTAACCTTTTACACCACCGGAGAAGCTCTCACGATAACACTTCTGCATAAACATGAACAGAATGATGATCGGAATTGAGATCAGCACCGCACCGGCTGCAAAGGAATTGAACCACGGATACACATATTCTTTCTCTAACATATTCCAAAGTCCGATAGATACGGTATAGTAATCCTTATTTGCACGGCAGATAACCTTTGCAAATACGAAATCAATCCAAGGAGCAAGAAAGGAATTCAGAACCGTATATACAATGATCGGACGGCTTAACGGAATAATGATCTTAGTAAACGACTGCCATCTGGTTGCTCCGTCCAGATAAGCTGCTTCCTCGATCGACTTCGGAATCGTATCAAAGAAGCCTTTTGCAATATAGAACTGTAAGCCTGCACCACCGGAATAAACCAGGATAAGTGCAACACGGATCAAGGATCCTTCTGACAGTCCGATCGCCTTTAAGATATAATAAACTGCAATCATAGCCATGAATCCCGGGAACATACCAAGGATCAATGCTACATTCATAAATGGGCGTCTCAGTCGGAAACGCATTCTCGACATACAGTATGACATCGCCAATACAAATACTGTAGATATTATACAGGAGAAAATCGCAATAATCAAAGTATTCATGAACATCTTCGGAAAATTCAGGATACCGGTATCTGTAAATAACTTTGTGTAATTGCCAAGAGTATACGCCTTTGGCAGCAATGTAGAAACATACTGTCCTTTTTCTCCACGGAAGCTGATCAGAACGATCCACAGAATCGGGATCACCCAGATCACAGAAAGAATTACCAGTATAATATGAACAACGATATCCGATGGTGTAAGCTTCTGTTTTCCATTTATTTTCTTACCTGTTTTAGTCATTACTGGAATCCCTCCTCGTCTTTATAAGATGTTGTATTATGATAGGTGATCAGAGATACGATCGCAAGAACGATAAATGTCATGATACCGATAACCGCACCCAGATTATAATACTGATTATCAACTGTCAGCTTGTAGAGCCAGGTAACCAGAAGATCGGTCTTTCCTGCTGTCTTTCCAACCGGAATCGGTGCTCCGTTTGACAGAAGATAGATTACATTAAAGTTATTAATATTACCTGCAAAGGTCGTGATCAGATACGGAGCTGTTACAAATAACATATATGGAAGTGTGATCTTAAAGAAGATCTTCACCGGTCCGGCTCCATCCACTTTTGCGGCCTCATAGATATCTTCCGGTATACTTTGTAAGATACCGGTCACCTGCATAATGGTAAACGGAATACCGATCCAGATATTGATCACGATAACCATGATACGGGCAATGGTTGCATTGCTCCAGAACGGAATTGCATTGTCGATGATATGATGATTCAGTAATAAGGTATTTACGATACCATTCTGACTGAAGATCGTACGCATCAAAAGCAGGGATACAAACTGTGGAACGGCTGCGGATAACATGAAGATCGACCTCCACACACTCTTACATCTTGTTCCCTTTCGATTGATGACCATTGCAAGGATCATACCGAAGATATAGTTGGTAAATGTCGCAGCAACCGCCCATACCAGCGTCCATCCGAGAACGGACCAGAATGTACTTCCGACTGCGTCATTAAAATTCAAAATCTTGGCAAAGTTTTTCAGTCCTACCCAGTTAAACAATACCGTATGGGAATCCAGCTTACTGTAATTTGTAAATGCCATACAGATCATGAATACGAGCGGCAGGATCGTAAAGACAACAATCCCGAGTACCGGAAGTGGAAGCAGAAACATATGAAGGTTTTTATCAAATAAACTCTTAATATCATCTGTAAATCCCGGAACTTTCTTCCCTGCATCATGCAGGCACTGTGCACGATATGCGCTCTCGACACTGACTACCCAGAGGCATACAAATGCAAATATGATAAATACCGTGGCTACTCCATATAATAACATCAAAAGGGAATTATCACCCTGTGTATATTCAAATATGCCTTTTGCATCATTCCACACCTTCTCCTGTTCTGCTCCTCCCAGATGGAAGAAATCGGTCAGAAGGGATGCACCGTTTTTTATCATGAAATAAATAAATATGCTTTCAAGTACCAGAAATGATAAACCTTTTACAAACTGTTTTCTGACAATGTTTCCGAATCCCATGATCAGGAACGATAATCTGGTGATCCAGTCACCATTTCTCATGGCCTTGAAAACAGTATATTGATAATCACTTCGTCTTATTTTTTTCTTTTTGCTTACTGTCGCTTCAGCCATCCTGACACCTCCGTCTCAAAGTAAATGTTGCGTTTTTACGTCTCTTTCATAAAATAAAGTGTTCCACCACCCCTGTGGAAATGGAACACTCTATCTTATGAACTGTTTATTTTTACTCTGCTACATCTGTGTTCAATGATGTATTGAATGCTTCTGTCTGCTCAGCAGCATTATCATGTGTAACTTCACCGTTTAAGAGTGCCTTACCAAAATTCTCTGCCGGTGTCCAGAAGTTACTCATCTTAGGTACAAATGGCTGGATCATAGATGTATTGTTGAAGGTATCGTTCTGAGCTGTTACTAATGCATCATTCTTTACCGTATCACTCTCTAAAAGATTTGTGTTACAAGGAACAATGCTTCTTGCTTCATAATGTGACTGCTGTGATTCTTCGTTACCAAGGTACAGGGCAAGTGCTACTGCTACCTGTGGATATTCACAGTTTGGATTTACACCGATTGCCTTTGAACCGGCAAATGAAAGTAACTGCTTGTCAGATCCGCCGATCTTGGCTGTAGGCATAGCTGCGATTCCAAGATCATCACCAAGTGCATCATGTAATGCCTTATAATCCCATGAACCGGAAAACATAGCTGCGATAGATCCATCTGTCATACCGGAAATACCGACACCGGATTCATCATTTACAAAATTCTTATTTGCTACAAGATCTACAAGGTAATCTGTAACAGCCTTTCCATTATCTCCGCCAAAGTTGATTCCTGCGTCATTATCTGTACCATCACCGAATAATGTACATCCGTTTGCAAGATAGAATGCTGCATCATACCAGCTGTTTGTAAGAGGAAAAGCAACTTTTCCTTTTTCAAGCATTGTATCAAGGCTCTTTACATCGCTGTCTGAATATACTTTCTTGTTATAGTATAAAAACCATGTATTTGTTGTAAACGGAACACCATAGATTCCGCCATCTACTGTGATAGAATCCACAACTGCCTGTGAGTTTGTTGACTTTACATAGTCTGCTGTGCTTCCGCCTAACTCCGAGATTGCATTTGCATCGATCAGTGTCTGTAACTGGTCGTTTGCGAACATATATACATCTGCTGATGCGGATACATCCTGTGTTACGGTCTTTCCTGCATCTGCCTCGCTGCATGTACCATATTCAAATGAAAGATCCCAATTTGGATGTTCCTTATTAAATGCTTCACATCTTCCCTGAAGCCATTCACCATAATCCGGTGACTGATCCTCGGCAGGTCCCCATACTGTAATTGTTGCTTTAATGTTTTCTTCTTCTGCAGATGCATCAGTACTCTCTCCTGATGTTGCCTCTGCATTTGATGCTGTTGTGGAATCCTTAGATGTATCATCCTTCTTATCTCCACATCCTGCGAGTAATGACATGCACATAGCTCCTGCCAGTGCAATCGCTGCATACTTTCTAAACTTCATAACCGTTCCTCCTTTAAATAAATCATGTTTTTGGGTTTGTTTTTTAATACTTTTGCAGTACCTTTACCTTATGACATTATTATAAAAAGGAACCGTTTCACCGTATATATCAATAATTTCAGAAACATGTTGGTTTTTTATGAATGTTTGATTTCTGCATGCAGTTCTTTTGGAAAATGGATCGTGACAGTCGTTCCCCTGCCAACTTCACTGTCGATACAAACCGCATATTCCGCTCCATAATACAGTTTGATACGTTCATTGACATTTCGCACACCATAGCCCTTCGAATCGGCAGTCAGTATCAGCTCCGCCTGTTCTTGGGTCATACCGACACCATTATCGGATACCGCAAACCGGATATCTTTATCGTCCTCTTTTCCACTGATGCGGATCTCTCCTCTGCCATCCTGTTTCAGATCTATGCCATGATGGATCGCATTCTCGAGGATCGGCTGTAAGATCAGGTTCAGTGTTTCATATTTTAAAATGGAATCATCGATATCATAGATAACATCGAAACTGTCATCGTGCATCGTAAGCTGGATATCCAGATATGCTTTGATATTCGCGATCTCATCCCTGACAAGCAGGATATTCTTTCCCTTATTTAACGCTGTCCGGTAAAAGGTGGACAACGACAACGTGATACGACTGATATCCTCCTGGTCTGCCTCTAATGCTTTCCAGTTAATGATAGACAGGGAATTATACAGGAAATGCGGATTGATCTGCGCCTGCAACGCCCGCATCTCATATTCCTTTTCTTTGATCTTGCTTCGGTATACTTCATTGATCGTTGCATCCAGACGCTTCGTCATACTGTTATAACCATTGATCAGATCACCGATCTCATCCGTGCTGTCATTCTCAATCTCCATACCAAGATTCCCGGTTTCCAGATTGCGCATTTTCTTCTGAAGCTTACTGATACGTTTCGTTATGAACTCGGAAATTATACGGATACATGCGACTGCTGCGATCAGACTGACCAGGATTGCTGCTGCGGCAATTATTAAGATTGGCTGAATCGAAGAAATGATCAGTCGATCCGGCTTATAGATCCAGATCTTCCAGCCGGATGCCTTCGACTCCCGCTTAATAAACTGATAACCGGAATCCTTCTGCCCTACTGTTGCAAAGAACTGTTCCTCTGATAATTCATACGGCTGTTTTTCTTCTGTAAATACACTCTTTTTAAAGATGCAGTTACCTTCTGCATCCTCTATCACAACGCCATAATTATCAAATACCGTTTCGTTATTAAACGGCTGGAATACGCTGTCATAATCCACCCCTACATAGAGCAGACCCTTCGCCTTTTTCTGCTCCAGCATGGCCATGCGGTTTAACGAATACGCAGTCTTATCCTTCGCATTCACGATCCAGTGGATCTGGTTATCGTCAACTATTCCATAGTTCGTCTCTTCATTTTCAAGCGTGGTAATGGGGGCGATCGTACTGCCGTGCTTCACCTGACAGGCATCCGTGTAGATCGTTACCTGCTTTACATCATCATGAAAATACATAATAGAAGAAAGCAGGGGATCTATGACACTTGCCACCTGCTCATAATTCTGATATGTACTCTGATCTGAGCTTAAGATCTTCGCGATCGACTGATTATAGGATATATAATTAGAAAGATTGTTATAAATCTCTAACTCATTATCAAGCGCATCTGTCGTCTGTGTCAGATACGATTCCAAAATCATCGTTTCACGATCCCACAGGATCTTCTTCATCTCATGGTAGGTGATCGTCAGCGTGATCATGATCGGCAAAAAACCGGCAAGTATATAAATGACCAACAGCTTGCCGGATAATCGCAGATTCTGGAACCTTCTTTTTATCCTTTTATCTATCCGTTCTTTATGCATCCGCCTGTCCTCCGCTCTCTCTGAATTTCTGCGGACTCACGCCAAAGAACTCACGGAAGCTGGAACAGAAGTAAGACACATTCGGATATCCGCACGCCACACTGATATCTACGATCTTCGTCATGCTGTTCTCTAACATATCCTTTGCCTGTTCCATCCGGTATGCCTTGATAAATTTGCTTAGATTCTGTCCGGTTTCCTTCTTAAATACCGTACTTAGATAGCTCGGTGCGAGATGTACCATATCCGCCAGCATATCGATTCCAAGCTCGCTTCCATAGTTCCGGTAAATATACTGCTTCACCAGTTCTACTTCCCGATGCGCCATCTGTGTTTTTCCTGCAAAACAGGTTTCCAGTCTCCGGATTGCTTCTTCGACAAGCTCCGTCAACACCTGAAAATCTGTCGCCATATATAATTTCTCAATGTCTTTATTTAACTCTGCTTCGTCAGTCTCATCGATGCTTCCGTAGATATCCTTCATCAGATTCGAGAACAGGAACTTGATATAGATTTGGGAGTACTCTGTCTTATGTCTGTACTTCTCACAGAATCTCTGGAAATGCTCCCGGAGTGCTTCCACATCCTTCATCTTGATATCCTGTTTCATCTGCTTCATAAAGGTATCATCATCGAACTGGATAATACCCGGAGTCTCGCCCTCCATGTTCGGATAAAATACATGGATCTCCGGATGGTAGAATTTGTTCTCCATCAGCACTTCGAGCTCTTCCATCTTATCTGCCACTTCGGACAGATCCCCGATATCAGAGGATATCGCTATGTAACAGTCAGCATCATAATCGGCTTTGATGATCTTTACGATCTCATTTGCCTTACGGAGAATATTCATCTCATCCCCTAAGAATAAGATCTCCTGCTGCTGGTTCAGGTTCAGATATTGCAGGATTCCAATTGACTTTAAGTTCTCATTCTCTTTGAAATCCACCCCACGTCTGCCGAAGAAATCATGATTGAATTCCATCAAAAGCATATTCTTGAATTTACCTAGATCAAGCGATAATCCGCTGTATTCCTGTCTGAGCTTCGTAACATCCGTTCCGTTCAACAGCATATAGAGCGCATGCTCATATAAGAATTCCATGCTCTTATTCTTCAGCTCATCCGAAGCCTTTGCCTCTTCCAATTCATTTACGACCTTATTCAGGGTATTCTTGAATTCATTTGGATCGACCGGTTTTAAGATATAATCAACAACTCCCAGCCGGATCGCTTTCTTTGCATAGTCGAATTCATTGCATCCGCTGAATATGACTGTGCGCAGCTTTTTCTTTTCCTTCACAACATGATCGATCAGTTGGATTCCATCCATGAAAGGCATCTTTACATCTGTAAGCAGGATATCAAAATCTTCTTTCTCCAGCTTCTCCAGTGCATCCACACCATTTACCGCCTCTGCAATCTCAAATTCCAGATTCAGTTTTTTTAAAAGAAACCGAATACCGTTTCTTTCTATCTTCTCATCATCTACGATCAATATCTTGTACATATCTATCAACGCCTTTCTATGGTGGAAATATATATCTTATTTTAACACATTTTACAGCTTCCAGATATCTTTATTATATTCTGCGATCGTACGATCGGAGGAGAAGAAGCCTGCCTTGCTGATATTTACCAGAGTCTTCTCAGCCCAGCCCATACGATCTTCATAATCGGCAAGCACCTGTTCCTTTGTCTGAATGTAATCACAGACATCAAGAAGTGTCATAAACCAATCTTTTACGATCAGCTCGTTATGAAGTCTGGCAAGTGATTCCTTCTGACCGATCGCAAGCAGCTCATCACTCACGATAAAGTCTACCAGCTTCTTAATCTCCGGCTTCTCATAATACTCTCTTGCCACATAGTCTGCCTTTGCATAGTGCTCGATCACTTCTTCACTGGATTCACCAAAGAAATAAATATTATCCTCGCCCACCAGTTCTCCGATCTCTACATTTGCACCGTCACGGGTTCCAAGAGTAACCGCACCGTTTAACATGAACTTCATATTTCCTGTTCCGGATGCTTCCTTGGATGCCAGTGAGATCTGCTCTGAGATATCGCATGCCGGAATGATCTTTGCTGCTTTTGATACATTATAATTCTCGATCATGACAACTTTCAAGTACGGACTTACCGCAGGATCATTGTCGATCAGCTCCTGCAGACAGAGGATCAGATGAATGATGTCCTTTGCGATCGTATAAGCAGGTGCAGCCTTTGCTCCAAATATAACTGTGATCGGAGTCTCAGGCAGATGTCCTTTCTTAATCTCAAAATATTTGTAGATCACCCAGAGGGCATTCATCTGCTGACGCTTGTATTCATGCAGTCTCTTGACCTGGATATCAAAGATCGAATTCTCGTTGATCTCGATTCCCTGTGTCTCTTTCAGGTAGTCCTTTAAGACTGCCTTATTGCTCTGCTTGATCGCAAGGATCTCTTCTAATACGTTCTTATCCTTGTAGTAAGAAGCCAGCTCCTGTAACTTATCGGCATCCTTCTTGTAATCCGGTCCGATCAGCTCTGTGATGTAGGCTGACAGCTTTTCATTGCAGTGTAACAACCATCTTCTGAATGTGATACCGTTTGTCTTATTGTTGAATTTCTCAGGATAGATCTCATAAAATGGGTGTAGCTCTGAATTCTTCAGGATCTCGGTATGAAGATAAGCAACACCATTTACACTGTGGCTGTAATGCATATCGATATGTGCCATATGCACACGGGAATCTCCATCTATGATATAAACACGCTCATCCTTATAACGGTTTCTGACCTTTTTATCCAGCATACGGATCACAGGCATAAGCTGTGGAACGACCTTCTCCAGATAAGCAATCGGCCATTTCTCCAATGCTTCTGCAAGGATCGTATGATTGGTGTAAGCACATACATCGGTTACGATCTCTGTTGCTTCATCAAAGGAGATACCCTCTTCCATCAACAGACGGATCAACTCAGGGATCACCATAGACGGATGTGTATCATTGATCTGAATGGCTGCATAATCTGCAAGATCATGAAGATTTGAACCTTTCTCCTTTGCCTCTGCAAGGATCAGCTTTGCACCATTTGCAACCATGAAATACTGCTGATAGATACGAAGTAAGTTGCCGGCTTCGTCACTGTCATCCGGGTAGAGACAGAGTGTCAGGTTCTTCTTGATATCTGTCTTATCGAAGTTTATGCCATCCGGCTCCATGATGCTCTCATCCACGCTCTCGATATCAAATAAATGCAGCTTATTTGTGCGGTTCTCATATCCTGTCACATCGATGTCATACATTCTGGACTGTACGGTACAGTTTCCAAACCGGATCGTGTTGCTTACATCGGTCTTTGTCAGCCAACTGTCTGCCTCGATCCATGGATTTGCAGTCTCTTTCTGGTAGTTATTCTCAAATACCTGCTTGAACAGACCCATATGGTAATTTAACCCGATACCATCTCCCGGAAGTCCGAGTGTTGCCATCGAATCAAGGAAGCAGGCTGCCAGTCGTCCAAGTCCGCCATTTCCAAGAGATGGTTCCGGCTCTACTTCTTCGATATCATAGATGCTCTTGCCGTTTTCTGCCAGCACCTGTTTTACTTCATCAAAGATTCCAAGATTGATCAGGTTGTTGGATAACAACTTACCGATCAGGAACTCTGCTGATATATAGTAAACCTTTTTCTTGCCATCCTCTGTAACCTTGTCCTCTGCTAATTCTTTTGTCATATCAAGCAGCGCAAAATAGATCTCCTCATTGCTGCATTCCTTGATCGTTTTATTATATTTTTTCTTACAAATCTCTGTTAACATTATATCCTCCTTACAAAAATACTGCTTCACAGCATTTCTTCCATATACTCTTGTTAATTCCCTTAATCTGTCTCTGATCTCGTCTGTAAATTCATCTTTCTTCATCCGCCAGCGCCAGTTTGTACCGATCGTAGACGGAAGATTCATCCGTGCTTCGTTATCCTTTCCAAGCAGATCCTGCATCTGAACGATAACTGTATCGGCAGGGCTCATATATAATACCTGCATCATCTTCTCCGGGATCTCCTGCTCATTTGCCGCTCCCAGATATTTCATCATAAATGTAAGATTGTCCTTTGATGCATTCTCGATATATCCTTTTAATGTGTCATTATCGTGTGTCCCGATATAGACAACGTAATTCTTTTCGTGATTATGCGGTGCATGTTCATTCTCCGCATTTCCGTCAAATCCAAACTGTAAAATCTTCATTCCCGGATAGCCGGATTTCTTCACCAGCTTCTGTACCTCCGGCACAACGACTCCCAGATCTTCTGCGATCACCTTTGCATTTCCTCTGGCACTGTCGATCGCATCTACAAGCTTCTTTCCCGGACCTTCCAGATAGAATCCGTTCTTTGGCTCTCCGTCTGCCGGAATGTTGTAATACCGCACAACCCCGATGAAATGATCGATACGGATCACATCATAGAGACTGGCCGATTTACGAATTCGGTTCTTCCACCACGAGAACCCATCCTGTTCCATACGATCCCAGTCATATAAAGGATTGCCCCATTTCTGACCGTAATCGGAGAATGCATCCGGTGGACAACCGGCTACACACACAGGCTGTAGATCATGATCTAACTGAAATTGTTCTGTATTTGCCCATACATCTGCACTGTCCAGTGCTACATAGATTGGAATGTCGCCGATCAGACTGATACCATGATGGTTGGCGTAAGATTTGAGTGTCTTCCACTGCTCATCGAATTTGAACTGAAGGAACATATAGAATCCGATCTCGTCGTGTAACTGTTCCCTGCACTTACGAAGTGCTGTTTCTTCTCTCTTTAAAACCGGTTCTTCCCAGCTTAACCATTCTTTGTTCTCATGGTCTGCCTTGACCGCCATATAAAGGGCGTAATCCGGAAGCCAGTTTTCATTTTCCGTAAGAAATTCTGCATACTGCCTTGATGTCTCATGCTTCGATCTGCCATATGCTTTTCTCAATACCTCAAACCTTTGTCTGTACAGGCGGGCGTAATCGATGTCATCCGGCTGATCGTACCAGCTGTATGCATCTACCTCCTCCTGTGTCAGTAAACCTTCATGAATCAGAATGTCGAAATCGATAAAATAAGGATTACCCGCAAATGCTGAAAATGACTGATACGGACTGTCACCAAAACTGGTTGGTCCGATCGGAAGCACCTGCCAGTAACGCTGGCCTGCCTCCTTCAACCTGTCAACAAATTCATATGCCTCTTTCCCCAGAGATCCGATTCCATAAGGGGATGGAAGGCTGCTGATCGGCAGGAGGATTCCTGCGCCACGATCTAACGCTTTCTTCATGTCTGATACCTCTTTATTAAATTTTCTATTGAACAGCTATCCATTCGCCTGCATTTAATAAAGGTAAAGGTAAGGTAAAGGTCGTATATTCGGAATGTCTGTTCTGGTTTGTATTCTAATATCTTTTTCATGCTATTTCTTGCATAATAAGAGCATTTTATGGTACTATTCTATCATCCAAAAAGCATCCAGCTACTATATCCTTATCAAACAGGTGGACGCTTCCGCTCGTTTCGACCTGCAACGGTACTAAGATGCCGCTTGTGCGCCATCTAAGGACCGGCGGTCTCAAATGCCACTGTTTTGATAAGATATAGTAGCTGAATGATATTATAATAAGGCAGGTATATATATGAATAGTCTTGAATATGAAAATTATATGGAAACGAAGGCGCACGCCGATCCGCTTTTCCCTTACAACACCTATCTGTGTTCGATCCCGCTCGACTTCAATGCAGTTCCGCTCCACTGGCATCCATATATGGAGATCATTTACATTAAAAAAGGAAAGGGAAATGTAACTCTGGATTTCACGACGCACTATGTAGAAGAAGGGGATATCATTCTGATCCTGCCGGGAAGGATCCACGGCATCTCTCAGTATGCCTCCTATTCGATGGAATATGAAAATATCATTTTCTCTGTCGATCTGTTCCGATCCAGAAATCATGATACCTTAGACAGTGAATTCTTCCTTCCCCTGCTCTCCGATGAATTAAACATAAAGAGTATCTATGACCGTGACGATCCGCTATATAATTCCCTGTCCTCCTGCCTGAACCGGGTAGATACCCTCTGTGCATCGACACCAAAGGGATACCGGCTCGCTCTGAAAAGCTGTTATTTTGAATTCTTCTATACCCTGTATGCACATGCAGAGCAAATAGCAGAGACCTCAGACCGGAAGAATCATGCAAAGAATCTGGATCGCACCAAAGCGATCTTATCTTATATCGACCGAAACTACAAAGAAGCAATATCCATTACGGACATTGCTTCTTACTGTGGATTCTCTGAATCCCATTTTATGCGATTTTTTAAGAATACAATGGGTGTATCCTTTACCACCTATCTGTGTGATTTCCGATTAAATATCGCAGCCAGACTTCTTGTCACAACCGATGACAGCATCCTGTCCATCGCAGAAAGCTGCGGTTTCTTTAACCTGTCTTATTTTAATCGAACCTTCAAGAAGAAATATGGTGTCACACCCGGAGAGTATCGGAAGCGGTAGTAAACCGTTTCCCTGTATTGTTTATTTTATCTTGAATGATACATACTTGTTGCTGTATCCAACATACAGACGATACTGACCTTTTTCTAACTTTGAAAGATCATACCGGTCTGCCAGATTGAATGTCCAATACTTGCAGCTATGTGCCGGAAGAACATATCCCTTTGATATCGTTATAGACTTTGCATCTACTTTCTTCCATTTGCCATTTTCATATTTTCTGAGTTCTCTCTCATTGCTGAATGTACGTTCTTTATTTGTTCCATTGTACAATACATAAGTAACTACCATATACTCCGGATCAAATTCAACAAGTTCTGTTTTCACAGCTTTTCCCTTGTATGCAGAAGTTGATTTCACAACCTTGATCTTCAGCTTATAAACAACCGTTTCTGATGCTGTTCTGTACTTTGCCTGTAAAACTACAGAACCTGCCTTCTTGCCTGTTTTAATCTGCATACCATTCTTCGTTTTTACAACCTTGGCAATTTTCTTATCGGATACTTTCCAGTCTGCTTTCCGGAACTTATTTGATACACCATATACAGCATGCAGGTTATCAAAACTTACCTTTGTGTTTGTACCCATCCATAATTTCCATGCATGTGTTGTAACACCTCCACGCACATTATTTCCGCACAATACTGCTTCTGTTGTCTGTTCCGCAGCCTGTACTCCATCATTCGTTTTGATACCCGCTGCATTGCTATTGATACCTGTTGTTACCACCATGGCAAAAACCAACAGGATACCAGTTAAAGTTTTTAATACATTTTTCATTTGACTACCTTCTTTATATTATTTTATTTTCACCTTTATTGTCCTTGAATATGGTGTATATTTATAGCCATCCCCATATTTCATTACACATCTAATCTTATAATAATATTCTTTTCCAACAGTTGCTGTTGAATCAACGTATTCATGAAAATTACTATATATATTATCACCTTTAAAAGTTACTATTTTTGTATATGTACCATTTAAACTTTCTGATCTATATAACTGAACTCATTCTGGTTGAAATACATTTCTAAGTGTCCATTGTATCTGTATTTTCTTACCATCAACCGCATTTATTTCATATAGCATCGGTGCTCCACTTCGAAATCCCATATATTTAGCTTTTTGAACTGCAAATCCTGCATTCAAAAATCCACATTGAAAATAATCACTGGTAATGGATGTTGCACTACTATATAAACAACTTCTTATTTCTTTAGGTGTTAAATTAGCATTTACATGTCTCATCATACCCACTGTTGCTGATACAAGTGCTGTTGAATATGAAGTTCCTTCAACCCCTCCCTTAGTATATGAATTACCAGATTCTGTTGACACTATTCCAGTAGCTGGTGCTACAATATTTACCCATGAACCATAATTAGATTTTTTATATTTTTTATTTATAGTCTTTCCTTGTGTTCCTCCTACAGCAACAACATATTTGTTTGCTGCTGGATACTGTTTTGATGACACATTAGCATTTCCAGCACAAGCTACAACAACAACACCTGCGTTTTCTGCCTTTTTTACAACTTCTGCATACGCATCTGCATTACCACTATCACTGATACTTACATTAATAACCTCTGCGCCTGATTTAATAGCGTAATCAATACCTTTTATAAGGTCTGAGTAGCTAATTACAGGACTAACATCATCATTATATATATCACCATTAGATTCCAATCCACTAGAAACTTTTATTGGCATCACCTGACAACTTGTATTATACCAACCCCTTGCAGCTCCTACAATTCCTTTTTTATTATTCCCTTTTGCAATAATCAACCCTGCAACTTGTGTACCATGAGTTGTATCATACTGTTGTTTTTCTGGCAAACTATCAAGTCTAACATATTTACCATTTGTATCTTTTTTGGTTATATCTACCGCATATTTTTTTACGAGTCCTCCTTGTAAATCCGAATGACTCATATTACACCCTGAATCAACAACGGCAATCCATATCTCTTGATTATCTAAACCAACCTTAGCAGAATCCCACGCATCCTGAAAATTACATGTATCAAGGTAATATTGTTTACCAATATATGTATCATTTAATTCACTCGTAAGACCTTCTACATAACACTTATAATTCTTCTCTGCTCCAATAACACACGCATAATTATTCAACTCTTTAGCTGCACTACTTACCGTCTGATCCAAATCAAGTTTTGCTTTTACGACTAAATTTCCCTCATAATTTTTCAGTGCCTTTAAACGTTTTTTCTTTTGTTCGCTCAATGTTTCATCTATTTCAAAATTATTGTCCACAATAATTTCATAATCTTCCGAAACAGTATTAAGCACTGAATCAATTTCCTCTTTGGTGGTATCTTTATCAAAAATAAACAGCTCTTCACCCACTATATAATCCACTTCATCTGAATTATTGCGCTCATTCCATGCATTCTCATATGCCTCTAACTGTTTATTAATATCTATGTTCAATGTATTTTTAAAATCTGAGATTTTTTTCTGATCTACATTTTCTTCACTGTAATACTGATCTAAAATTTCTTCAACACCAAGAGATACAATTTTGTCATCTTCCACACAATTCAGTATTTCGCCTGCGGAACTTCCGCTACTTCAGCCTGTTGAACCGCTTCATCTATTACCATCTTCTCTTCATTTGATAATGTATCAATAGAATATTCCTCTATTTTTCCATTATTAGAAATAATATCTTTCTTTGTTATGTCCTTATTATCTGCATGTGATACTGAATCTGATATTCCTATTCCAGATAACATAAGCATTGCTGCAATTGCAATAGCATTCTTTTTGTTTTCAATTTTACTTATTAATCTCATAAACTTCTCCTCATGATTGTATAAATTATAAAGTGAGAAGGTTAATCGTCATCTCCCCCCTCATATCCTGTACAGTTTTGTTTCATCTATATATTAATAGAATAAATTGTATATGTCAATAGCATTTTAGTTTTTCTATATATTTGCAGTACAGATAAAATATGTTATATTAAAACCTTGAATTTGAGGTACTGTAATGGATCGAAAAAGCAACTTTCGACGTGGACCTGTCGAACTAATGGTCTTACATCTGTTAAGCTTACGGGATTACTATGGATATAAGCTGCCCCAGATCATAAGACAGGAAACAAATGGCATCATTGATATTCCGATTGGTTCATTATACCCTGCACAAAACAGAACGGAGATTTATCACCAACTTACAGGATTCCCATTTGATTTCTTTGCTTTTCTTTTATTCTTCTACCACCGGAAAATACACCCGGATCTCACAGCCCCCTGTATCTGCATCCGAGAAAATATCCAGTTCTACATTCAGGTCATGCGCCATTTCTTTTGCAAGATAAAGTCCCATACCGGTTGCTTTCTTCCGCCTGTCACCGGAATCTCCGGTAAAGCCTTTCTCGAATACATACGGAAGATCGCAGGCTTTGATTCCCATACCATTATCCCGGACAGACAGAATGATCTTCTCCTGATTTCTGATACAGGAGATCCAGAGTTTTCTATTCTCTCCTTTGCTGTATTTGATCGAATTACTGATAAACTGTCCGAGCATAAAGGCAAAGCCACGCTTATCGGTAAATAATGTGCTCTCTTTTATATCAAGCTGAACCTGTATCTTCTGTTCTTCTAACAGTGGTGCGAAATCCTCCAACACTTCTTTTACACAGGTTTCCGTATCGACCGACTCAAATCGGTAATCTTTTCTCGCCCCCTTTAAACGGGCATAGTATAACATCTGGTCGATATATCTCTGCATCTGACAGTTGATCCGGTCAAGCTTGCATACCACATCTTCTGACAGCTCATCTCTGTGATTGTCCAACATAAATGTCAACAGGGCAAGCGGTGTCTTTACCTCATGCGCCCATGCTTCCACATATTCCTCATAATCATTTAGCTGTAACTTCGTCTGTGCGCATTGATCCATCTGCTCATGTAATACCTGACTGAAGCTTCTGATCTCCACCTGCAGATCCTCCGCGTCATGAAGCAGTTGTTCCTCATGATAGGAATCCGGCATTGCAAGGAATTCGTCAAATGCTTTCTTCCGTTTTCTCTCTTTCTTTGCCAGATAAAGAACAGCCGTTACAAATACCAGCAGGCTGAACAGAATTACCGATATTGCGATCACATAAAATGCCTGTGCATCGATCAGCCATAACAGCAGGATACTGAGCAGATCAAGCAGTCCGATGATCCCCAGCCAGAATCTATTCTGTTTTATGATCTGTCCGATCTCCTTTACGGATATATGTTCCATCTCTACCTCTCCAACGTCTGCCCGACAAAACGATATCCGACCCCACGCACAGGAAGGATCTGCTGTCGCATATCAAGATTTGCCATTGTCTTTTTCAGTCTCGTAAGATTCACCTGCAGGGCATTTTCATCGATGAATTCTGCCGTCCCCCATAAGGCGATACAGAGTTCTTCTTTCGTCACGATATCCGATCCATGCTCTAAGAATATCTCAAGAATCTTGCCCTGATTCTGCGGCAGGATAACAGACTGGTTATGAATGTATAAAGTATAGGTCTGGCGGTCAAGGAGAAATCCATTTCCTTCCAGAAGGTTATTTCTTCCCTCGTACCGTTTCAACACATTGGATACTCTGGCAAGCAGACGTTCTTTTCTGCACGGCTTCGTCAGGAATTCATCTGCACCCAGATCCAGGGCGTGCAGTTCATCCTGAAGCTGATCCCTCGATGTCAGAACCAGAACCGGTATGGAGCTTTTCTGCTTCAGTTCCCGGCAGATCTGGAATCCACCCATACCCGGCAGATTCAGATCGAGCAGCACCAGATCCGGGGATGCCGCAAGGATGGCTGCTGCCGCATTCTCAAAATCCGTAATGCCGCTGGTCTGATAACCTGCCTTCTGCAATATGGCTTCCAGTTCTTCCCGCATCATATCTTCATCTTCTACCACTGCTATATGCTTCATATCTACTCCTCATCTATCAGTCAAGGTTTCACGCCATCGCCATTGATCTTCATCTGCTCTGAATCTATTCCTCTCGCTCCGGTACCATCAGGGTAAGAAGATACCGGTTGCTTGACCGTTTTACAAATGCCATATAGATGCATTCTACCACACAGAGCAGCAAAATCATAGCCGCAGCAAGCAGCATGGCATCTCGGATACTATTTGAGATCATACCGGAAACCAGTGTAAGGACGGCGCGCACACCGAAGATACTGCTGATGCCTGCAACGACAACCGGCATACCAAAGTACCAGTTGATCTGCTTTCTTGCGGAACGGCAGAGCAGTTCATAGGTTGCTCCAAGCCGGATCAGTGTCTTATATCTGCGACTGGATTTCTGCTGTCCCATCAGGAACTGTACCCCGATCACAGTATTTGCAATGATCAGGAAAATGATCGCCAGATAGATTGTGATATAACTTGCTGCTACGATATAGAACATCCGGCGTCCCATATTTTTCAGATAACTTTCATAAGTAATATTCTTCGATGCAAAATCAATCTGCGCAAGTTTATCATTCATCTGCATGACCGACTGAAGCAGGTTATCTCCCTTGACCTTTGACTGATCCAGCACACCATTCAGATAGATCGTGCTGTCCCATGTATATTTGTCAAATACTTCATCCGGCACGATCAGGGCAAAGGATAATGTAATTGCCCGATCTGTGACAATCGGTGTGTTCTGTATCTTACCGGTCAGATACATCTTATGATCCAGATATGCCACCTCCGGGCGGTCTGCCAGAATATCATTTATATTCTGATTCATACTATCCGATGTAAATTCCAGACTTTTAAATACTGCCGCCTCATCGTCAGCCAGCGTGAGCGGTTCTTTTCCTGCAAGTTCGAGTACATGATTATATCCGCTCAAAGAGATCAGATATGGATATGACACATATTCCAGATTGTTAAGCAGAATATCTTTATCCTCTGAATCCGGCAGTTGTTCTACCCGGCTCATAACGGATGACAGATCAAATACATCGTAATCATCATTTGCACCCGGAATAAGATGACCGACCCGCACCTCAAACAGATCGGAGAAATCCTGCTCCAGTCCGTTGTCTGTCAGAAGTTTTTTTACATTTTCCACACCCTGTTTCTGATCTTCTTCGTAATTCTCAAATGTATAATCCATGATATGGATATTTCCCTTTTCATTTCCATAGGAAAATGCGATCACAATTCCTGCTCCAAAACAGCAGAGGGCTGCAAGGATCAGAACGGAACTGATCGATAAGGTACTGGATTTTCTTATGACATTTTCCTGCACCTGACGGAAATTAAATACCCGAAGGGCAGCTCCCCCATGGCTGTGTCTTACCAGACGGTCGATAAAAAACCGCATGCCATAGAATAAAAGCAGCATACCGACAAAACCGATCAATACTGTCTCAGACATCTTACAAAGTGTCGTCCATGATATTCCTCCGATCGCCATGCTGTATGCCACAGCCAGGCAGATAATACCGAGGACGAAGCTTACCGCATAGACACCAGCCGGGAACTGCTTCTTTGTTCCCTCCGGTGTATCAACTAATAATGCACCAATCTCCTGTCCTGCGATCTTCCCGCTTAAGATCAGGAATGCAACCAGCTTGATCACAAAAAATCCAACAGCAGTTATTATGATTGCCTGAATGGAAAATGTTACCTGATGTCCGACGATACCAAGTCCTACACATTTGGCTGTGATCAGACTGATCAGTTCGGATAATAAAACAGCGATCGGAAGTCCTGTTATAAGTGCTGCCAGACTGCTTCCTATATCTTCTGCAAGAAGCATCCCGAAAAGTTTGCTTCTCCGCATTCCCATCATCAGGTAAACACCAAATTCGTGTTTTCTTCGTTCCAGTTGGAATTTGCTTGCATAGTAGATCAGGAAGAATAAGATCACCAGTGTCATTACAAAAAATGCAGGTATGATCTGGAACAGACGATCTACCGCATCACTCTCCATTTTCTTAAGGAATACCATAACATCCTGTGAAGAAAGTGACAGGATAATATAGAATGCCACGATGGATATTACTAACGAGGAGAAAAATAAACCGTTTTCTTTTCTGTTTCGTTTACTGTTTTTTCGGATCAGTTTAAAGAACATTTGCGCTGCCCCCTCCCAACTGTGCCATAACCTGCAGGATTCTTTCATAGAACTGCTGCTGTGTCTCAGCAAGCAGATCACGTCTTAATTCATGGAAGATCACGCCATCCTGAATGAACAGGATACGCTTGCAATAGCTTGCTGCATTGGAATCATGCGTTACCATCAAAACAGTTGCCTTCTCATCCCGGTTCAGACCGGCTAATTTCTCCATCAAAGCTTTGGCATTTCTGGAATCAAGTGCTCCGGTTGGTTCATCTGCCAGAATGATACCCGGATTCAGGATCAGCGCTCTGGCTGCTGCCAGTCTCTGCTTCTGTCCGCCTGACATCTGCGATGGGAACTTATCCAGTACCTCGGTGATCTCCAGATATTCCGCTAACTGCTCCAGACGTTTTCCGCCCTCTGCCTCCGATATGTTATGAATCGACAACGGAACCATGATGTTCTCACGTCCGGTCAGATTATCCAACAGTTCAAAATTCTGGAACAGATATCCGATCTCCTTGCCACGGTATCCTGCCAGCTTCTTGCCTTTCAACCTCTGGATCTCTGTACCTTTCATCCGGATCTTGCCGCTGTCCGGCTGGATTACTGTTGCGATACAATTTAATAATGTTGACTTACCGGAACCGCTGCTTCCCATAATTCCTAAAAACTCGCCCGGCATCACCTGAAATGTGATTCCGTTCAGTGCCTTTGTCTGGTTCGGTTCCTTGCCATAATATTTTTTCAGATCTTCTATCTCTAATAATGCATCCATGCTGCCGCCTCCTTGTACTTTCTTAATTGCTGTTGTCTGACTTTTTAGGGTATCATGGTTTCCTTCGCACTCTCATACCCTCGCCTGTTTGCTTCTGCGGGTATCGCATTCTTTTTCTCGCTCTCATACCCGCTGTTGTCTGACTTCTGGGGGTATCATGGTTTCCTTCGCACTCTCATACCCTCGCCTGTTTGCTTCTGCGGGTATCGCATTCTTTTTCTCGCTCTCATACCCGCTGTTGTCTGACTTCTGGGGGTATCATGGTTTCCTTCGCACTCTCATACCCTCGCCTGTTTGCTTCTGCAGGTATCGCATTCTTTTTCTCGCTCTCATACCCGCTGCTGCCTGGCTCCTGGGGGTATCATAATTTATTTCTTAATTTCATACCCACCATATCTGACAATATTTATACTATCAGATATCTTCCTCAAATAACACTTACACTGAATGAAAGGTTTTGCCTGTATAATTCTGAAAACACCCGACGATACTAAATATGTTTAAAAAGATAATTGCGGAATTAATATATATTGCACATACATGAACAGCAATTTGTAGTCATTCCACAATCATCAATAAAATTTCATCAGGAGGTTATCCCATGTCAAATATGTTTTGTTTTCAGTGCCAGCAGACAGCTGGCAATAAAGCCTGTGTGAATACCGGAGTCTGCGGTAAGCAGCCCTCGACATCCAATCTGCAGGACGAATTGATCTGTGAACTGATACGACTTGCCGAAGCAGCCGAGCTTACAAAGAAATCCATGCAACAGAAAAAAGAGACAGATCCCAAACTTCTGTCCCGATACCTGAACAACCGAAAATCCGCTGACCGTCTGCTGATCGATGGTTTATTTACAACACTTACAAATGTGAATTTTGATGATAAATCAATCAAAGATTACATCAAAGAAGTGCAGAAAAACCAGAAGGATATCATGCGCTGTATGCCTACAGACATATGTAGCATATCAGATATCGCATATAAGAACTTCCCGACTACAAATATGAATTCACAAACTGCAAATATGAATTTCTCAGATACAGATATGAATTCACCAAACGTAAATATGAATTTCTCAGATACAGATATGAATTCATCAACAGCAAATATCAATCCTCCGACCTGTGGATTGAAAGATCCACATGATATACCGGTAATCAGCCTGTGGGATGGTACGGACGATATCGTGTCACTCCGCTCCACGTTATTGTTCGGCTTAAAGGGAATGGCGGCGTATGCGCATCATGCAATGAATCTCGGCTATCAAAATGATAATGTAACAACCTGGTTCTATAAGGGCTTGTGTGAAGTGAACCGTGAACACTCGGTAGAAGAATGGATCGAGCTTATTATGGAATTTGGAAAAGTGAACTATCAGTGCATGGAACTGCTCGATAAGGCAAATACCGAATCCTTCGGCACACCAACGCCGACTAAGGTTCACACCGATATCCGAAAGGGGCCTTTCATCGTTGTATCCGGTCATGATCTCCGTGATCTGGATCTGCTCTTAAAACAGACCGAAGGAACCGGTGTCAATGTCTATACACATTGCGAAATGCTTCCGGCTCACGGCTATCCAAAATTAGCCGCCTATAAGCATCTTGCCGGCAACTTCGGAACTGCATGGCAGAGCCAGCAGACGGAATTTGAAAATATCCCTGCACCCGTCCTCTTTACAACCAACTGCCTGATGCCCCCACGTCCAAGCTATGAAGATCGCATCTACACCACCTCTGTTGTCGGCTATGAAGGAATGGTGCATATCAAGGGAACAAAGGATGGCAAAAAGGATTTTACTCCGATCATCAAACATGCCCTAAAGCTGGGCGGCTATGAACACGATCACAGCATGAGCGGTATCAATGGCGGACATATCCTGACAACAGGATTTGCACATGGCGCAGTCCTCTCTCATGCAGATAAACTTACAGCCGCCATCAAGAATGGTGATATCAAACACATCTTCTTAGTTGGCGGCTGCGACGGTGCCCATCCGGGCAGAAATTATTATACGGAATTTGTAAAACAGACTCCTATGGATTCTCTCGTTCTGACACTTGCCTGTGGCAAATACCGGTTCAATGATCTTGACCTTGGCGAGATCGATGGAATCCCTAGGATCTTAGATATGGGACAGTGTAACGATTCTTACAGTGCGATCAAGGTTGCCCTTGCACTGGCAGAAGCCTTCGGCTGTGATATCAATGAGCTTCCTCTGACTCTCGTTCTTTCATGGTATGAACAGAAGGCTGTCTGCATCCTTTTAACCCTGCTTGCCCTCGGTGTCAAAAACATCTATCTCGGTCCAACCCTTCCGGCATTCATGACAGAGACCGTTGTCCGTTTTCTGGTTGACACCTACAATCTGCAGCCGATCACGGCTCCTGAGCAGGATATGGATGCGATTCTCGGGCGCGGCTAAACAGTCAGCCGGCATCATCCCATTCCGGCAACAGCTTCATCACACGTTCCGGCAAACATCAGAGCTTCATCACACATTCTGGTAACCACCACAATAAGGGCAGCGGCTGGCATATCCGGTTGCTGCCTTATAAGAAGCACCGCAGTTCGAACATCGGACTGCGATCAGGTGAAGCTGTTCCGGATCGATCGGCTTGTTGTCCATCAGCTCTTCTTCTCTTCTGAGCCGTTCTCCACGGACAGAAGCAGGATCATAACTGTACTTACCATTGTATTCATAGATATCGATCGTCATTCCGATCGGGAACATGGAATCCGCTCCTCCACTGATCGAAGTCGGCAGGATTACTTCCCGCTCGATACCATAATTATCAAAATAATGCACCTTTACATTTAAAGGAAATCTGCCATTTACCATATAAGATGTATTTTTTACATAACCATAAATCTTCGCTGTATACTTTTCACCATGTACACGGATCATTTTCTTGTTATGGAGCATAACAAGGATCGTCACGATAAAACATAATCCAAGTACCACAAACATTAATGGAATTAATATAAATGCCCCGGGCTTACCAAATGCAAATAAAAAGATCAATGTCATAAAAAGCCCTATTCCTGCAAAACCCACTCCGACAATCATACATATCTTCTGTGCACTGTTCATATCCATCTGCCTCCCACATAATGATCATAACTATGATACTAACATCTACCCATTTATAAGTCAAACAAATCCATGTATTATTGCGTATACAATTATCTGTTCTCGCCTATGATATTCTTTATACCTGCATATGAAATTTTATAAGTTTGAATATGAAATTTTCACTTGCATTTTTACTAAAAGCTTAGTATAATGACCGACGTTGTAAAAATTGAAGAAAAAGCTTTGGTATAAAATTGGAAACGACACAAGTGTGCTCCTGATATTTCACCTCGTTTGCCGACGGATGAGCATATCACTTGATAACGAACAACACATGTGTCTTTTTTGTGCTTATTTTTAAGATATTTGCAGTTTTGGTTCTGCATTTATTCAGATTATTTATCAAAAAGGAGATTTATTTTATGCCAAAAACTTTATTTCAAAACATTGTTTTCACATTAATGATGTCTTTTCTTATGGTCTATGCCATGATCTGCTACAACATTTCCCTAAACACGGGTGGAATGTCAAACTCCGTTTTCTTAGCCGCCTTTCATGAGCTTATCATCATGTGGCCGGTTGCCTTTTTTCTTGAATTCCTGTTTGTAGATAAGGCTGCACATGCTCTTGCATTCCGCTTCGTGAAGCCGGATGACCGCCCGATCATCATCACGCTTGCAATTTCTACCATGATCATCTGCATTATGTGTCCTTGCATGAGCCTTGTTGCCACTATTTTATTCAAGCATGCCGGTCGTCAGTTTGCAGCCGTGTGGCTCCAGACCACCTTCTTAAACTTCCCGGTAGCTTTCTTCTGGCAGCTTTTTTATTGCGGTCCGTTTATCCGTCTGATCTTCCGCAAGCTTTTTCCAGCGAAATAAGCCTGTATAAACAATGGATTCGAGTGATTCGGCAGGCTGGCACTTCCTACATATGATCTGCTTTATTTTCTATTCGGTTCGCACGCTTATTCATCAGCAGTCGCCCAAACTCGTCCTTACGGACTCAAACATGGGCTTGATGCTGATAGCTAGTGCAAACCTCATAACGAAAATACGCTAATATCATATGTAGGAAGTGCCAGCCTTCCCGGATCACTCGAATCCATTATTTATATTATGAAATTAGAGAATCCCCTCCGACAGATGGTTATACATATGGGGCTTTATCTGTATTTCCTATATGGCAGTCAGCCATTTTTTACTATGACTTGCTATGATTTCTGTTTGCTGCATATGCCTGATTCGTAAATACTCCTGTGCCAACTCGCTCTTTGAGCTCGAACAGGCACCCGTATTTACTGGCAATATGCAGCTCACAACGAAATCTTCGCAAATGTCATAGTTAGAAAACGTCTGATGACCATATAAGAAATACAGGTAAAACGTTACGCATATAACCATCTGTCGGAGGGGATTTACACATTACGACTGCCAGACCAGGTTACCGGATGGATCAAGAGCCTGAATCCGGTAGGTATGGGCTTTAAGGTCTGCGGACAGGCGGGCAAGATAACCGTCCTTTTTCCAGGTGATATAAATACGGTTATACATCTGGTCCGCCGGTAATTCTGCAAAATGCAAAGCATTTTCTGCCTGAGCAGAGATCTGCGCTGCAGGCTTTGTACGGATTGTCATTTCCGCATCAAATCCAAATGCCGGAAATTCTTTCCGGAATTTCAACATTTCAAGCTGCTTTTTTACGACCTCCTTTTCAAGGCCTGACTCTATATCTTTTTGTGAAAGATTCGTCCGGTTGATCTCTTTATGTCCACCTGCACCTGCACGCTTCACTGCCTCATAATCATTAGATCCGGCAAACAGATCCAGATACCAGACCTGAGGTTTTCCGGGCATAAATATCTGTAATGCTCTGGCTAATAACAATGCCTGCTCATTTTCGCCAAGTGCATTATAATATGTCGTATTTACCTGATAATACATCTTTTTATTACCGTGAAGATCCTTTACAAAACCCCCACGATCCACAAGCAACCGGATCAGATCTTCAATCCTGTCGTCCGGCAACAGTCCGGCAAGATCCAGTACCGGTATTCCATCATGGCATCCAAGCATATTCACAGTATGAATATTCTCTTTTATCTGTTCCTTTGCCCACTGCTCCAGGTAAGAGCCATCGCCTCTGTAAAGAGCATCCAGGATCAATCCCGGAAGGAAAAAGTCATATGTCAAATATCCCTTCTCTGCTATCATCTTATACTTTTTCTCTTTATATCCGGCATGAATCTCCGGAAGAAGGCGGATTCCATATGGTTTTGCAAGCTTATGGATCTGTTCAAGGAATTCCCATGTCTCCGGTTCATTTAAGAAATTGGCGCGTCCCGGTGCTTTTGGGGCATATGCAAATGCATCCAGACGGATTATCTTCGCTCCGTAACCTGCCAGTTTTTTTATGGTTTCACGGTAAAAGTCCCAAACCTTTTCTGATTTAATATTGAGGTCCATTTGTCCTAAATATCTGGTATGATAATCATCAGTATCCCGAATCTCCTGATAAAACGTATTCCAGTATGGAATCCGACTGCCATCTGCCATTTCCACCATCAACAGAGGCAATCCCGGTTTGCGGAAGAACATCGGATCCAGATACTTCTGTTCCGGTTGTATATAGCCGTCTTCTGTCATTTCTCCACAGTTTTCCCAGAATGTATTCCAGTTAATAAAAAAGTCACGATATTCAGATTGACTGCCATTCTCCAACAGATCCTGAAACTGTGGCGACTGTACAGACGCATGGTTTAACACAAAATCCAGCTTCAGATCAATATTCTGTCTGCCCAACCGTAATAGTGCCTTTTCAGAATGAAATGCCTCCTCAAGATCATAGTCGATTACAGAAAAACCACGATCCAGATCAGAATGGTAAATACTCGGTAGTATATACATTGAGGAAAATGCATCTGCAAATCCATCTCTTTCAAATAAATCCGCAACAGCTTCCAGATCTCCGCCAAGACTGTCCGGATACAGATTCAGCATTGGACCATTTTCAATTTTATTTATATCTGTCATATTGGTTTCTTCTATCTCTGTTTTCCTCATATTCTATAACCTCCTGTTCACTTACTATTCCGTATAAATCCTGCCATGCATATCCTGAATGATATCTGCCCTATCCAGTCCATCATTAATCTTTTTCTGCTCAATTCTTAATACTCTGGCTACAAATGGACTGTCAATGGCAGTGTCACGATTCCTCTTCTTTCGGTTTTCAAGTGTTTCTTCCGGCGTACTGATCAATACAACAGATACATCTACCCCCTGCAGGTATGCACTGTTTCCATGTGTCCATTCAAGAATCAGAATATCTGTATCTGATACATCCCTGCGATCATACCAGATATCATCCTGGGTTCTTCCCATATGCCGTAGCAGCAGTTGTGAAGTCCCTCCATGAAACTGCATGAGAAGATTCGATATAGCTTCATAATCCAGTTCCTGATCCGTACCCAGATAATCTGTAAGAGCCTTGTCTCCATACTTCTGATATATGGATAACCACTGCATGTCCTCCTGTTCTTCTGCATCCCTTCCGGCTTTTTGAAGCTCTAATAATTTTTCTTTTATTTCATCTGTATATAGCCTTTCAGTTATAAGTCCATTTAACCCGGACATACGAAATCTCGCAATTCGTTCTGCATCATTATACATGGGAATCCGATGCGGATAATTGTCCCCGCTTATAATAAGTGATTTCTTTCCCTGTTTTTCAAACATATTTTGAAGTAAGAAAGCCATTCCGGTCTTACCAACACCAGAACCTCCGGATACCGATATGACTGTTTTTTTCTCTTTTCTTTCCTCTGTTTTTTTCCGGATCAACGGAAATAATCGTTCCGCGTTTTTGATCTGTTCCTGTGCCAGATCCGATACTGTAATTTCTTTCGTATCCATCTGTCCGTCACCTCATTTCTGATCATCTTATATATCTTTTACTCTATTGTTTTTGCCAAACTCCCCGATCTCTGCAAACAGAAACCGGGGAGTCCTATTTATTCTTATTCTACTGCATCAAGCAGGATCTGATAGCTTGGATAATTACCGGATACTACCGTAAACGGCATACCGAGCTCCATCAAAGCAGCTCCTGAATAAACAGTACCTGTTTTCTTATCCCGATAGGAACGTTCCGGCGCAAGCCCTCTCAATCGAATATAAAATACAGGATGATTACCATGTGTATTTAATAAAACAGCACCTACAACTGCATGTTTTTTTTCTTCATCGACAGACATCCATGCTCCATATTCCGCCTCAAACGGATTACTTAATCTGTAATAATCCCCTTTTAAAATAACCGGTGCTGCTTCATGATAGGTTTTGATCTGTTCACGGACTGCCGTCTTGTCTTCCTCAGATAATTTTCCAAGATCCAGTTCATATCCGAATGCACCTGTCATGGCAACCACACCTCTGGTATTCATATCCGTCACTCTGCCGGTCTGATGATTCGGCACCGCAGATACATGGGCTCCCATCGTTGATAAAGGATAAGCAAACGATGTACCATACTGGATACGGATACGGTCAACGGCATCTGTATTATCACTGCACCATATCTGTGGTGTATAATACAGCATACCCATATCAAACCTTCCGCCACCGCCGGAGCAGCCTTCCCATAACATATCCGGAAATGCCTGCGTCAGGCGTTCCAGCAGGTCATATACACCAAGCATATAGTCATACATTACATTTCCCTGCCATACCATACTGTCGGAATATATATCACATAAGCTTCGATTCATATCCCATTTCACATAATTGATATCGCCCTGCCTGAGGACAGCTGCAATCTGTTCATAGATATGATCCACCACCTCTGGATTTGCAAAATCAAGTACAAGCTGATTTCTGCCGTGTACCGGATGTTTACCGGGAACCTGAATTGCCCACTCCGGATGTTTTCTGTAAAGATCACTGTTTTCTGAAACCATCTCCGGTTCTATCCAGATACCAAACTGAACACCTTTGTCATGAACCCGTTTTGTCAGCTCCGTAAGAGAACAGCCCAGTTTATCTTCATTTACAATCCAGTCACCAAGGGATGAATTATCATCATCTCTTGTGCCAAACCAGCCATCATCCATGACCAGAAGCTCCACACCAAGTGCTGCAGCCTGCTCCGCAAGATTAACGATCGCTTCACCATTAAAATCAAAATAACAGGCTTCCCAGCTATTTACAAGAACCGGACGGATCTGATCTTTATATTTCCCGCGACAGATATGCTCTCTCACCAAATGATGCATCTGATTGGATAGCTGTTCCATTCCATACGCTGAATATGACAGAACTGCTTCCGGGGCGTAAAATGTCTGCTCCGGCTTTAATTGATAGGAAAAGAAATCCTCCTGAAGACCCATAACCAGACGGATCTGGTCATACTGATCTAATTCTACGCTTCCTTCAAAGCTTCCACTGTACACCAGTGATACACCATAACAGGCTCCGGCGGTCTCTGTTGTGCCATGTTCCGCAAGAATCATATATGGATTATACTGATGTCCGGACGTACCACGATTACTTCCGATCACCTGTTTGCCATGTGTTACCGGTGTTCGCTGCATATTCCGTTCCATTGCATGCCGTCCATAAAATGTCAGTACATCATAATCTCCATACAAAAGATCAAGACATGCGCTGGAAAGCTTCTCCAGATAGATTTCATTCTTTCCGACATTTGTAACTTTTACACTTCTGGTTATTACATCGCAGTCAGGTAATACGCCATATAATAATGTTACCTCTACACCGACTCTTTCGTCCTTCAGATATATGCACAGAGTCTGTGCAGCTTCAGAATGTGCTGCCGGAAGTCCCGGGAGATCATACTTACCATCCTGAATCTGATATCCTGTATAGCGAAGATCAAGTGCCATACAGCCATTTGCTTCACGGATCTTTCCTGCCGTTGTTCTGTAATCACCGGTTCCAAGAACAGGGAATTCTTGAGGAAGTGCATCTAGGGAATAAGTACGATCGTTTCCAAGATCATATGGATTTCCTGAAAAACCTCGATCATAGTAAGTCAGTATATAATCCATTTCCGAATCCAAGCGTTTTCCGTAATACAGATGAAGCAAATAATCATGTGTATCGGCCATCATCTGATAAGTTGTATGTCCCGTATGGAGAGAAAATATTCTTTTCTCTTTGTTATATATAATAGCCATAAATTAAGTCTCCTTTTATTTTACTGCTCCGTTTGCCACACCTGATATGATCTGCTTCTGACAAATAATATAGAAGATCAGAATCGGAAGTAACGCTAACAGATAAGATGCAAAGGCCAGATTGTAATTTGTTCCAAACTGAGTCTGGAAATTCAACTGCGCAAGCGGAAGTGTATTCTGATCACCGGACATAATTACAAGCGGTGTCATAACATCATTCCATGTGCCAAGGGCTGTAAGGATCGCAACCGTTGCATGCATTGGTTTCATATTCGGGAAGATGATCTTCCAGTAAGTCGTCCATGTAGTGGCTCCGTCAACACAAGCTGCCTCTTCCAGTTCAAGCGGAAGATTATTCAGATATCCGGCATATAACATTGTGTTCATCGGAAGATAAAATACTGTATAAAGTAATACCACACCAATCATATTTGCCAGTCCCATTTTTGCTGTCTGTTTTACAAGCGGCATCATCAAAATAGCAAATGGCACGAACATACCACTGACAAGATAAAGATAAATTCCATTATAGATCCGATTCTTTTTCTTGCTTCGTCCAAGTACATAACCGATCAGGGAATGTATTACGATCGATAAAGCGATAGTTGCCAGTGTGATAAATAAACTATTACCGAGAGAATGCCAGAAATCTGTTACCTCCATAGCTTCCTTAAAATTACTCAGACTCCAGTGCTGTGGAAGAGATAAGATTCCATGGATATCATTTGTCATCTCAGACGGCTGCTTAAATGCGATCATAACCGTCATATATAATGGGAACAAGATGGTTACAAGACCAAGGATCAACAGAATCGTAACCCCGATATTGTATCGTTCTTTTCCTGTCTTAATCCCCTTTTCTTTATATTCTTTTCTGATCTGTCTCTGCGATTTTTTCATAACTGTTCCTCCTTCTTACCCAGGAAACGCATCTGTAATACAGATATCACTACAATTACTATAAAGAACACGACTGCATTTGCACTCTGGAATCCAAACTGTCCGCCACTCATACCATTGTTGTAGATCAGGTAGGAAATGGATTCTGTGCTCTGCGCAGGACCACCCTTTGTCAATGACATGATCTGGTCAAATACCATCAGGAAGTTCTTCATGCAAAGGACTACATTAATTGTAAAAAACGGAAGGATCAGTGGGAATGTCAGATAACGGAATTTTGCAAATCCGGTTGCACCATCTAAAGATCCTGCTTCGTATACATCTTCCGGAACTGTCTGAAGACCGGATATATAAATGATCGTATTCATCGCGATCGACTGCCATGCACATACTACTGCGATCGCAAGCCAGGCCGTTTTAGAACTTGCCAGCATACTGTTTCCCTCAAAACCGAGCATGATTGCAATCTGTGGCAGAATATAAGTAAAGAAATAGTTAAAAATATAACCAACAACCAGACCGCCTAAGATATTTGGCAGGAAATACAGTCCACGAAGACCGCTCTTAAAACGAATCTTGCTGTTTAATGCCATCGCAAGGATCAGGCTGACAGCATTTACGATGATCGTTGTTACTATAGCCAGCTTAAATGTAAACAGATAGGATGAACCAACTCTGGCATCATGAAAAAGATCAATATAGTTTCGAAAACCAACCCACTCATAGCTGCCATACCCACGGAAATTGGTAAAGCTGTAAATCGCACCCTGAATCAAAGGCAATGTGTTGAATGTAAAGAACAATGCTACGATAGGAATTGTGATTAACATAAATGTTCTGGATTTCCCGGACATTTTCTTTTTCTTTTTAGCAAACTTCATATCTTCTGTCTTTTTTGTATCCATTTCTATTCCTCCTCTCCGGAATGCTCCTGCTCATATTTGCGAACCTTTATGATCAGGTCACGATTGTACCGTTTCCATTCCGTATCAAATTTCTTCAAAAACGCTTCTGTATCTCCATCTAACAGATAAGTCTGAATCAATGCATCTACTGCCATCTCAGATGGATAAAAATGATCCTGATAATCAGTCACGATTCCGTTGTCCAGATATTCCCGCATACCATCTAACATAGATGCAAGCTTGAAATCACCTTTCTTACAAGGTACTGCGTTCTGATTGTCTATATAGTCCTGTACATTTTCATCCTCTAACAGGAAACGGAGGACTTCATAGGCTGCTTCCTTATTCGGACAGTCTTCCATCACGCAGAACTGAAGGTCTACACCGGATGTCAGAACCATGTCATCCTTATTGTTAGAAGCCGGGAATACAAATGAATCAATATTGATATCCGGATTTACTGACTGGATCTGTGGTACAGCATAGCTTCCGATCATATACATTGCTGACTCACCTTTTGCAAATGCTGTACAAGCATCATTATAAGAATATGCAACCGGATTGGCTTCTCCATACTGAAGCAGGGTTTTCATTTCTTCCGCAACCTGAACATACTGATCGGAAAATGTCGTTTCTCCCTTATTAACATCCTTACATACGGTCGAAGATGTCAATGAAGCTACTGCACTGTTCCATGGAGAAAGACAGGTCCATGTATCCTTGTAGCCCATATAAAACGGAAGAATTCCTTCTGCTTCAATCTCATCGCATAATGCAAGAAGCTCATCCCATGTTTCCGGAATCGTCCATCCATGCTCCTCAAACATATCCCGGTTGTACAGGATACCGGCAGCATTTGCCACATATGGAACACTGTATGTTCCTTCTGTTGGAATAAATTTCAGATTCTCACAGATTGTCAAATAATTTTCCTTTATATCTGCCAGTCCATCAAAATCAGAAATATCCATCAACATATCGGCATCAATAAAATTCGAATAATTGATGTCACCGCCAATACCAATGATATCCGGATTATCTTCACGAACAAATCTGGTCTTCAACACCGTCATTGCATCGTTCGGAGAACTGATCTTCAATTCAATATCATCATGACTGGCATTAAACCGTTCCTCAACTTCTTCAAAATAAGAGGTTGCTTCCGGCTTGTACTGTACCAGTTCGATCACTGTTTTTCCGTCTTTATTATTCTTGCCACACCCCGCCAGTAAGCAGAAACCAGTCATCATTGTAAGTACAAATAATAGTTTTTTCCCTTTTAGCATAAATACATTTCTCCCTTCTTTTATAATATGCTTTTTTAAGTTATTTTCATTCTAACATATCATAATGCTTGTTAAAATATCGTAATAATTCCATTTTTATACCAAAATACATTATTTTTGTCTCACTATTGCATTCATCTAGCATTTTGGTATATAGTAGAAAACAGTAGAGTTTATATTGTGTATTTGTTCTAATTTTGGGAGGTTTTTTTATGCATGAATACCTTTTTTCTATATTTCCAAATGAGAAATTTATAGATCTTGGACTATACCAGTACGGATGGGAACGCTGTGCACCGGCCCATCAGTTCGGTCCGGCTGCCAGAACCCACTATCTGTTTCATTATGTCATCTCCGGAACCGGACTTTTAATGGCACAGGACAAAAAGGGAGAGACAAGAAATTATTCGATCAAAAGCGGACAGGGTTTTCTTCTGTATCCGGGACAGATCAGCACCTATATCGCAGATGAGACAAACCCATGGGAATATACATGGCTGGAATTTGATGGATTACGGGTAAAAGAAGCACTGGACATTGCCGGTTTTTCAAAAGACCAGCCCATCTATCATGCTACCTCAAAGGAATACCGGGAAATCATGATGAACGAAATGCTCTATATTGCCAATCACCCAAACGAACCGCCATTTCACCTGATCGGTCATTCCTACCTTTTTCTGGATGCACTCACCCGTTCCACCGCCTCTACCCAGATGATAAAAACCGGTAAAATGAGCGATTACTATATAAAAGAAGCGATAAACTTCGTAGAGCAGAATTTTCCTTATGACATCTCTATCGAAGATATAGCTTCCTGTTGCGGCATCAACCGCAGCTATCTGGGAAAGATATTTCATGATTCCATTGGCAAAACGCCACAGGAATTCCTGATAAATTATCGGATGTCCAAAGCAACAGAGCTGCTGAAAATGACTAAATTATCAATTGCAGATATAGGAAATGCAGTCGGCTATCCAAACCAACTGCATTTCTCAAGAGCTTTTAAAAATATATATGGTGTCTCCCCAAAAAACTGGCGGGACCAGAATCACTAACATAGAAACCCCTCCGGCAGATGATTATATGTATGTGGTTTTATCTGTATTTCTTATATGGCAGTTAGTCATTTTTCTACTATGACTCGCTTTATTTTCTATTCGGTTCGCACGCTTATTTATCAGCAGTCGCCCAAACTCGTCCTTACGGACTCAGACATGGGCTTGATGCTGATAGCCAGTGCAAACCTCATAACGAAAATACGCTAATGTCATAGTTAGAAAACACCTGACTACCATATAAGAAATACAGGTGAAATGTTACATATATAATCATCTGTCGGAGGGGATTCGTTTCCTTAGTTATAGGTTCCACCTACGCCGGATCCGGCATTGAAGCCAAATAACGCACAACAGATCAGGTCGATGATAAAGGCTGTGCTTAAGACAGCGCAGATCAGGATCTGTGTTTTCCGGCTCTTCTTATGCATAAAGCGGCTGAGCTTCGGCGCCGCTATATAGACACCGAACAGACTTCCGATGCCAAATGCAAGTAAGCCGACCAGACAGATCCTTCCATTTAAATTCAGGAAGAATTTCTTATAATTCCAGTAGTGGGAATTAAAGAAGAAATCCAGGATCCAGCTTGCGATATATTCGAGCACGCCACAGATACCCATAGACATCAAGAATAATTTCAATTTATCTGCCTTAAACCGGTCTAACAGGAAGATAATAACGACACCTCCGACACCATAGATCGGAAGCCACGGTCCATACATTGTTCCACGGTTTACGAGCTCATGATCTCTGACAATATGGAGCATAACCTCCCACACCCAGCCGACAAAACAGAATGAGAAGAAGAAAAAGATGAAATCTGTCAGCCGGTATTCACTCTTGATTTTGATTCCCTTTGGTACTTCTACTGCTGCATCCTGCAAGAGATATACCGGCACAGCAGTTTCTATACCTTTACAGTATGGTGCTCCGTCAAATGCACGCTCAACAAATGCTTCACTGTCAATTCTCTTTCTAAGATGAAAATACATCTCCACGTCGATCTCTACATCAAACGGTACTGCTACTAACAGACCGGCAATCGGAACAAGCTTTAACAGCATAACAGGAATACATGACAGATCTGTTACGAACATCTTCCATTTGTATCCATTTGTCATTTCTTTGGATAAAGCTTTTGCCTCTTTCCAGCCAAGTGTCTGATTCTCTGCGACCAGATACGGGATCATCCGGTACTGATAGAATTTGTATATACCACCGACGATCGTAAGATTCCATAAAAACAGAACCACCTTATATACGAACATTGTCCAGATCAATCTCAATAAATGTTTAAAATGAAATGGTGCAAACATACGGTTGATCGATACTTTATCACTGTACCGGCACTCCATCGCATACCGATTCTTTCCAACGATGGCTGCACTCTGAATAAAGAAATGCACGATCATCATAATAAATGCGGATAACAGAAGTGCAATGATCACTTCTCCAGTATTACGTTCCAAATAGGCGGCATTTGCGCCTAACAGCTTAATGATCCATGTCTGACTCTTGGAAGCAACATCGATCAGTCCGATCACAAAATCCGAATGTATAAACGGAACATCCTTTACAATCGGTGTATTTACAGCATAGTCTTTTAAGATTTCCACGTTACTTGCTACATGCGAAGTATCCAGTCCGATTGCCTTGTCAATCCCATTTACAAATGTCGACTGTGCAAATTCATCGACACCTAAAAATGCAAAGATGAAGCAGACTGCAACCAGTGCAAGCCACGCCATCGTTCCACGCTTAAACACCGTGTTCCACGCGCCTTTTCTCAGTTCTTTTCGATTCCAGTTCATATTCTTATGCTCTCCTCCAGCTCTGCTTACTGTATAATCTCATACTGTAACAGCTCGTAGTGCAGCTTCGTTCCCTCTGCGATTCCATTCGGCAGCAAGGCTCTTGCAACCAGCTTATCTTCTTCGGAACCATCCAGATTCTGCAGATGCGCATATTCTCCATCAATCTGTTTTACAATATAATCACATACTAACATTTCCATATCTCCTATCAAAAGCGTTAGCCTGATTATACTATCTCTTTCGACAAAATTCTATCTTTATATACATTTTGAAATTTACAAAAAAACTTCGCAATCAAAATAAACTGCCTGTACGCATACATTTAATCATTAGACAAATATATCCACCCGGAAAAGAATTATGTGTATCGAATAGAAAATGCATTGATATTTTCAGAGTGGATATATCTGTCTAATGTTATACTGCTTATAAACAGTTTATTTTGATTGCGAAATTTTTGCTACTTGCCAAAATGGAATAAGCCCTTTTTCTCATATGGCTCACTGGTTGCGGAAAGCATCTCATAACCGATATCCTTGATCGCCTTTTTTGCAATCTCAGTATCGATATTGTCCTCGCTGATGATCACCGTTTCCCCGCTCTTGGCAGAAGAAGTTACCTTTTTTACCTTGAAATTCTTACGGATCAAATCATTCATGTGGGCTTCACACATACCACACATCATGCCATCAATTTTTAAAGTTGTCTTTATCATCTCAATTCCTTCTTTCGTATTTATTATGTCGCATTTAATATATACCCCACAGGGGTATATGTCAATTCTGTTTCTATTATATTGAGAATTAATTGTCACTTAATCGCTTCACAAATCACTTTCCGAGAAATCAGGCTGTATAAAACGAGAAAACCGGCAGTCCCTAATCTGCCGGTCATCACCGATATCCCCACATCGGTCTCACGCTCTTTTCTTTATACTAAATTCCCAAATGCACTGATCTATTGTTGATCATAGTCAAATTATATCACCCTGCACCACTTTTTGTACACTAACCAAACGGATAGTATTTGGTATTTATTTCAATTATTTTTATCTTTTTTTCCTCTTCTTATCAAATCAAACATACACGCACTGTCCAATTTGCGGGTTGTATTTTTATATAGTTCTGATTAAAATAGAAAAAAAGAAAGGAGCACCCCATGACAATTCAGGATTTTGTTTCTCTTTCCGGTGAATTATTGACACAATATTATGACAACAACATTACACCATTTCTCGATGCATGCCATGAAGATGTTCTGTGGATCGGTCCTGCCGAAAAACAGGTGATCCGCACAAAAAAAGCGTTGGTCAACACATTTCTGTCTGAACAGCACGAATTAAAATTTGTTCTTCATGATCTGGTTATTACCCCTCTTGCTACGACCAGCAACCGGGTAGTTGAGATCATTATGTTCTTTATGGTTGATACGATATGGCCTGATAACAGCATGAATCGGGTTAATCAGAGGATTCATCTGTCCTGGATCATGAACAACGGAGTTCCTCAGATTCGGCTCTGCCATATCTCAAATGCTATCTCTTACGATGAACGAGATACAATCTATCCGGTGCATTACGATTCCAAATTCCGCGGAATGCCGCTTGCCGGCGTATCCCGCTCGGAACGTTTGTCGTTTAAGGGTACAGATAAATCTCTGCTTTTTCTGAATCGGAATCAGATCCTGTACATAGAATCCCACGGCAGACACTCCAATATCCATACAACCTCCAATTCCTACGAGATTACAGAAAGTCTGCTTTCTCTGGAAAAACGCTTCCCGGATTATTTCCTGCGTTGCCACCAGAGTTATTTAATCAATCCTGATTTCGCATCATCAATCGAACGTTTTAAACTTACAATGTCCGATGGCTTTGTAATCCCAATCCCGGAAAAGAAATATACTCAGGTAAAACGTCTGCTTCTGGATTTTATTAACGCCCGGTCATCAGACACCTGAATTTAAAAGATCCTTAAACGGTGCAAATGCTGATGGAATCGCAATCTCCTGCTTCAGCTCTTCTAATGTAACCCAACGAAGATCTTTCGCCTGCTGTTCCATACATTCCATATAAAAGGCTTTCATATGCCATTCTACATGGGAAAAAATATGTGTATATGTTGTCTCCATCCAGATTTCTTTTGGGTGGAGATTTTTTGACGTTACATACGAAAGGATTTCCTGTGTGCTGTAGCTTCCAGGAAGATTCGGGAATTCCCACAATCCATGTAACAACCCTTTCTCTGTCCGCTTCCGTATCGCAACCTTATCTTCATACCGAAGCATCAGCACCGCTTTTTCTTCCACTTTCCGTTTCTTCTTTGCTTCACGAACCGGATACTGCTGCCAGGAATCATGCTTATGAGCTTTACACAATTCCTGTAGTGGACACACCTCACATTTTGGCGCACCATTTGGCAGACAGATTGTTGCTCCAACCTCCATCAGACTCTGTGTCAGCATATCGCAATGTCCATACCGGTACACCTGCAGAAGTTCCTCCCGGATTTTCTTCTTTACTGCCTGCTTGTCGATATTTGACGGATCTTCCATCACTCTGGTATATACCCGGAGGACATTTCCGTCCACTGCAGGAGTGGGCAGATCAAAGCAGATCGAGCCGATCGCTCCCGCCGTATATTCTCCGATTCCCGGCAGACTCAGAATCTCATCGTATTCTGCAGGGAAGTTTCCCTGCCATTCTATCACCACTTCTCCTGCTGCCTTTTTCAGATTTCTTGCACGGTTATAATATCCAAGTCCTTCCCAAAGTTTCATCAAGCGGTCATCATCTACCTCTGCCAGCGCCTCAATCGTCGGAAGCTCCTGCAAAAACGTTCTGTAATATTCTTTTACTGCTTCCACTCTCGTCTGCTGCAGCATGATCTCCGACAACCATACATGATACGGTTCTTTATCTTTTCTCCATGGAAGATCTCTGGCATGCTCCGGATACCACACGATCAGATTGTCCGCGATCTGCTTATATACATTCTGCATAAACTCATTCCATCCTGTTGCGTTTTTGTATTTTATCTCTATCAATGACCGGAGCGGCAGCTTTTCATTTTTTTGCCGTTCCGGTCATTTTGATAAGAATAATAATTATATACTTAAAATCTTCTTCCGCCCATACCACACATAGGCTTTTCTTCTGTCTCCGGTGTTTCTACTACATAATTTGTGCGAAATGCAGCATTTACTTCTGCAATTTCTTTCTTGCCATCAATGTAATCTCTGAAATATTCCATCAAATTCATACCGGAATTCTCACAGCCTTCTTCTTCCTCCCACTGTTTTACAAGTGCAATTCGTTCTGATTTTGTTGTATCTTTAATTGATGTACTTTTCATCTGAAATTACCTTCCTTTTTTCTTTTTTTCCGGAATCTCAATTCCTCTTGCTTCTAACAGTTCCTTCAATGACTGTGGCTCATAATTCATATAAGGCTGCATACAACCGACATTGATCGCCAGGAAATCCTGGTCTTCCTCATGAAGATCCTTGCATTCATTCAGCCGCTTTATGCAGTCCTGAAAAAACACATCCTCTGGGGATCGGTGTGTATGCCCATACAACAGGATATTCCCTCTATGCTGACCATTCCAAAACAGGATCGGATAATGACAAAGCACCAGCTTATATGCATTTCCTCGAATGTTGTCTGTAATCTCTTTGTAATTACAAACCTCCTCAAATAACTGCCGGAGCCTGTAATCTGACAAATCATCATGGTTCCCATGCACAAGGATCTTATGTCCTTTTAACTGCGCAACCAATGCGATCAATTCTTCACTTTTTCCCCGCTTACTGATGTCGCCGAGGATATAGACTGTATCTCCGTTTGTCACCTTCCGGTTCCATCTGGCAAGCATATCGGCATGCATTTCTTCCAGTGTCTTATATTCTCTTTCGTCATATCCGCTTCCGCTGCCTGCGAGCTGGCTGGCACAGCAGAAATGCAGATCACTGATATAATAATTCATTCTGTGTTTTCACCTCGCAATGCCTCTATAACATTTTTTCTCCCACCATTTTACATTCTGCCAAATAGGTGTGTCAATTCATCCAGTGGATCTGTTCTCCCTGAACCAGTGGATATCTAAAAAGCTCGGAACCATCCAGATCACAATGGTGCATATCCACACCTGTGATCTGGTGGTTTTCGTATGTTGTATAATAATAGATTCCTTTATCTGCATTACAGCAGGAGGTGTAGAGCGTGATCTCATACTTGCCATCTGTCACTTCACAGCATCCACGCTGCTGATCAACCGATCCAAGAATATGGAAGAACTGGCTGATACTCTCCGCCTCGCTGTCACCGGATTTTGAATTCATTTTTGTAAATGCGACCTTTGCAAATCGTGATGCTGACGACAGATCTCCCGGCAAACCAAGTGCACCCATGCCCCTGCTGTAAGACTGTAACTGCAGCTGCTCTGCGAAAGTATTTTCCGGCTGTTTCGGAGATAAACCCTGATAATTATTCAATAAAAACATCTGTGTCTCAAATGGTGGATTGTTCGTGAGAACTCCGACCGGATTCTCATATATATGCATTCCATCCGCCATACACTCAACTGTGATCGCAGCATTCCGATCTGCTATGATCCAGTGTAACTGTGCCGATGGAAGCTGTTCGCTGAAAGGTGTTCCGACCAGATTCATCCGGTCAAGCAATGCCCGTACCTCGTCCAGATCCGCACACTGTCCAAGTATCCACGGGATAAATTCAAACTGCGCAACATTATCCCTGCCAGCTTCTACTGCCTGATAAACTGCATTTCCAACAAAATTAAGTCCCGCCATACCGACACCCTTTTCATTGATCGCATCATAATAAAGCGGATATTCACCTGCCACATGCGCCATGCCAATGATCGCATAATGAGAATCCCTCTTTCCCATATGACGAAACTCAAACGGGAACTTTCTCGGTGTCACCGTAATCTCATCCCCATAAGAAAATTCATAATCTAATGTTCTGCCAAAATAAAAATCCTTCGTTTTATACGTCGCTGCTGTACACATCTATAACCATCATCCTTTCCTGTTTTCTCAATTTTACAATCTTGCACTCACCAGGTTCAAAATTATATTCTTATTATTTTCATATACTACACATGTTACTATTAGTATTCGCATAAAACAATTATATATTTATAAACAATGTAAAAATGGCATTCCAATGAATAATTTGTCTGATGCCAATATTCATTTATTATAACATGGCATCAGCGAGGATTTCGTTATGACATGCACATTGCCAGTAAATGTGGGTGCTTGTTTGAGCCCAAAGGGCGAGTTTGCACAGGAGCATTTACGAATCAGGCATGTGCATGGAATAGAAACCACAGCGAGCCATTTATAATAGATGAATACTGGCATGGGGCAAATATCATTGGAATGCCATCATTCACTATTCTTCCATGTATTCAATATAATCTGTTTCATCCGCAAAAAGCTGGTATCTTCCATCTACATATCCCATATAACCTTCCGTTACAAAATATCCTTTTATCATAATGCCGACCTCCTGTACATTTGTTCTGTCCTATAAAGTTCCGATTTTCTTTGAATTTCCTGTATTTTTTATACAGTCAACCCGTTTATGGCTTTATATTACAGTTTTATATGCACAAAAAATCGTACATCTTTTAAACCAGCAAAATATCAGACAGATTTGCCTGAATTCCTGCTGCCACCTCCGGCTTGTTCATGGAATATACATGAATGTGCTTTACGCCATTTGCCAGAAGATCTATGATCTGATCAGTCGCATAAGCGATACCTGCCTGCTTCATTGCAGCTTCGGTATCTCCAAACCGGTCAACAATATTCTTGAAACGTTCCGGCACGTTGCAGCCGGATAATTTGACGGCATTTTTCACCTGAACCCGTTTCGTGATCGGCATGATTCCCGGAATCACCGGCACAGTAATCCCTGCTTCTCTGATACGATACATGAAATTAAAGAAAATATTGTTATCAAAAAACATCTGTGTAGTCAGATATTCACATCCCGCTTCCACTTTCTTTTTCAGGTTTGCAATATCATCCTGTTTGTTTGCAGAATCCGGATGAACCTCCGGATAACAAGCTCCGCCCACACAGAAGTCTCCGCTCTCTTTTATTAATTTTACCAGCTCCGATGCGTGAGCAAAATCAGTAAATACCTGTCCATCATAATTCTTTGGAATATCCCCACGAAGTGCCAGGATATTTTCAATCCCTGCATTTTTCATTTCAGAAAGTGCTGTCCGGATGCTGTCTTTATTTGCGCATACGCAGGTCAGATGCGCAATCGTCGGAACTCCGTATTTTTCTTGAATCTCATTTGCAAGCTTGATCGTATGTCCTTTTGTGCTGCCACCCGCTCCATATGTAACACTCATATAACTCGGCCGCAATGCCGCAATTCCAAGTGCCGCAGCTTCCACACTTGCAAAATCTGTATCCTTCTTCGGCGGAAAAACCTCAAATGACAATGTTGCTTTCTCCTGCCCTATAATATCTCTTATCTTCATGTATTTCCTCCTGTCATTTCATCTCTTTTGTATATCTGCAGTTGGGATAATTCGTGCATCCCAAAGAATTTTCTCATCCTTTTTCATTATATAAATTCTACGGTAATATGACAATAACAACATTCTTTTCTGCCACACCATGAAAACTTTCGAAAAGTTTGCTGGCGTAATCCCACATTTTCCTGTATAGTATATGGGTATGTAATTTGTTTGGAGGAGTTATCAAAAGATGAAAAAACGTGAATCATTTAACAATAAATGGGGATTTGTCCTCGCCTGCATCGGCTCAGCGGTCGGCATGGGTAATATCTGGATGTTCCCAACCAGAGTATCCCTCTATGGCGGAGGCTCTTATCTGATCCCTTACTTCATATTCGTTATCCTGATCGGATTCACCGGTGTGATCGGCGAAATGAGTTTCGGACGTGCTACCAAATCCGGTCCGGTCGACGCTTTCGGCTATGCCTGTGGAACAAAGGGCAAACAAAAGCTTGGCGAAATTCTTGGATTTATACCGGTACTCGGCGCGCTTGCCATGGCGATCGGCTATACTGTCGTAATGGGCTGGATCTTAAAATATATGATCGGTGCATTTACCGGTTCAACACTTGCACCGGAAAATGTAGAATCCTTTGGTGCCGCATTTGGCTCAACCGCTTCTGCATTCGGCAATAACCTGTGGCAAATCATTGCACTCGCTGTCGGCATTATCATTCTGATGTTTGGTATCGGAAACGGAATCGAAAAGGCAAATAAGATCCTGATGCCTCTGTTCTTTATCCTGTTTATCATTCTTGCGATCTATACCGCCTGCCAGCCGGGTGCTGCCGAAGGATATAAATATATCTTCCGGATCGAGCCAAAGGTTCTCGCTGATCCAAAGACATGGATCTACGCACTTGGTCAGGCATTTTTCTCCCTGTCTGTTGCAGGAAACGGAACACTGATCTATGGCTCTTATCTGCCGGACGAAGAAAATATACCGGAAGCTGCCGGACAGGTTGCTTTATTTGATACGATCGCTGCGTTACTTGCCGCCCTCGTTATCATTCCGGTTATGGCAACGACCGGTGCGCAGTTAGACCAGGGTGGTCCCGGACTTATGTTCATCTATCTGCCTGCCCTGTTCAAATCTATGCCGGGCGGACGTATCATCGCCATGATCTTCTTTGTTGCAGTATTCTTTGCTGGACTTTCCTCATTGATCAATCTGTACGAAGCTCCGATCGCAACGATTCAAGAAAAGCTCGGATTAAATCGTAAGTTATCCTGTGGTGTGATCGCAGGAATCGGCGTGATCGTATCCATCTGTATTCAGGGAATCGTATCCGGCTGGATGGATGTTCTGTCCATCTATATCTGCCCGCTTGGTGCAGGACTTGCCGGAATCATGTTCTTCTGGGTATGCGGTAAGAAATATGTAGAGGAGCAGGTAAACCTTGGACGTGAAAAGAAGTTCACCGACAAATTCCTGCCAATCTGCAAATATATCTATTGCCCTATCTGCATTCTGGTTTTAATACTTGGAATCGCATTAGGCGGAATCGGCTAAAACAGGGATAATGCGAGATTCAGATACTTCTATTTATAACAATACCCCTATTGAATAACACACTACGATTTCTGTTCGGTGCACATGCCTGATTCGTAAATGCTCCTGTGCAAACTCGCCCTTTGGGCTCAAACATGCACCCGCATTTACTGGCAATGTGCATTCTCACAACGAAATCTCGTTCATGTTATATCAATAGGGGTATTATTATAAATATAAAATATCTGAATCTCGGCATTACTCCTCGTCATTAGGAATGCCATTCGCCAGATACTCATTCCACCTGGCGTTGTTACGCTCCAGTTCTTTTTTCTGTATGATGCGGTTGCGGTCTGTGAGGATCGCGAGCATCTCATCTACGACCTCCTCCATAGGAAGGGTCTGATAATGTGACAAATAGCCGATCATACGACCGGCTGTAAAATCTGTATTCAGATTCTGTGTTATAACCTCGCAGAATTCCACCGGATAGCCCCGGTCGAGCATCATCTGATATAGGTTTTTACTTGCTTCTGATCTTGGTTTCATTTATGATCACCTGACTATTCTTTCGATATATATCTGCATATCCAATTATGCATCCAAACGATTCGCTGATCGTCCGATCTGCTCTCCCATTTTCACCAGTGTTTCCATTCCTGATCCGGTATGTTCCAATAAATCCCGATCCGGTATCACGACATTCTTCTGTGTCAGCAGAATAATCGTTGAACCGCCGAATTCAAATCGTCCTTTTTCAACACCCTTATGAACAAATCCCAAGCCTTGCTGATTATTACTGATCTTACCAACCATCAATGCCCCGACTTCCATCTGAAGAAGCGTTCCAAACCGCTCCGTCTTTATCAGACAATACTCTCTGGAATTCATCTTGTAGATCGGACAGACATCATTTGCAACCGGGTTCACCGTATGCAGAATTCCTGCTATCTTACGCTGTTCGGATTTTCTTCCATCTGCTGCATAGCAATACCTGTGATAATCATCTACCGTCAATCGGATCACATAAATATGTCCGTCCAGATACCTCTTAGCCAGCTTCTTGTCCTGCAACAACTGTTCCAATGTATACTCGGTGTGTTTAATAAGAAAATGTCCGTTTTCATGGATCCTATACACACTGACCTTTCCATCACTTGGGCTGACCAGCGCATTTGCATCCGGATTAACCGGTCGTTCTTCTGCTCTGATCTTTCGAGTGAAAAAATCATTATATGAATCAAATATCTGTTTCTCATATAAGGACAGATCAATGCCATTCTTCTTTACAAACCCCGGAACTGCCAGTCCTGAAATCCGGGTATCCAAAAATGCCCCGCCTATGCGGGACACTACCGGTGACAGAAAGGGACGGATCAGACACCTCGTCACTGCATGTCCGTAGATAAATGCAAGCAAGCGATCCTGACCGGTCTCGCCCTGTCTTTTATGTCCTTTTCGATCTATATATATGATACTCATTTTCTTTTCTCCAATCTTCTCCTACCATATATGGAGCATTCGAAGCACCGCCAGCGTTACAACGCCAACGATGATCGCCAGTGTGCGGTTCTTTGGTTTACGGAATTTGAAATTTGTAATAAACAGCAAACCGACCAACAGTACCAGCGCATGAAGGCTGAGCATGAATTCCCGCTTGCCAAGCATCGGCTTAAATACTGCCAGAAGTGGCAGAAGCACAGCCATAGATGTGATCGGAAGTCCCTGATAATATTTACGTTTTTCCTCTGTCTCATCCTGTCTGACTTCCTCAGAAACATTGAACCATGCCAGACGGATCAGGCCTGCCAGCACATAGAATAACAGGATCGCAACACCAGTCAATCCACGCATTCCCATGCGGTAGCAAAGGATTGCCGGTGAAACTCCAAAGCAGACAATATCCGCCAGAGAATCGATCTGGATTCCAAATCGTTTTTCAGCCTCTGTACGATCTTTCTTTGTCCGTGCAACCTTGCCGTCAAACATATCGCACAAACCGGAAATTGCCAGACATACAAGCGCCATCCGGCAGTCTCCATTTAATGAAAATAACATACCACCGATGGACACCATCAGACTGATATATGTAAGAATTACTGTATAATCATAAACACCTAACATTTCTCTACCACACTTTTCTTTTTTCTTCCAATAGTAAAATTTGCAACAATCGTAAATATCGCACTGAGGATCAGTTCTGTATAATACCCCAGGCCACGGGACAATACCATACCCGGAAGGAGAAGCATACTTCCAAATACCGGAAAGAAGATATCAAGGAATATCTTCTCACTGATTCCCATTCCGCCCGGAAGCGGCAGCATATCAACTGCAACCGCGATCGAGCCCTGAAGAAGTATCACGGTAAACGCTGATGTTCCTTTTAATCCAAATGCAAGATATACGAACCAGGTTGCTGCAAACAACGCAAACCGCTGCACCATCGTAATGAGGAATACAACGATCAGCACCTTTTTATTTTCCTGCAAATAAACAGCAGCTCCCCGATACTGATCCATCGACTGAACCAGCTTCTTTGCTCTTGACTTTCTATGTTTTAATATATGGATTCTTTCTAACAAAATATGCCCTTTGATCATAATTGACTTCGCAAAATTCGGATGAAATGCAAATACAACCATAATCGCTACACACACCACATTCAATCCCATTCCGAGATAAAACCAGAAGATTGCATCCGATAAATACCGATGTATAAATCCCTGCCCGAAGATCACCAATGCAATACCAAGCAGTACCAGTACCATCTTATAGATAATGGTTATGATCAACAATACCATCGTTGAGATCGGAATCGGTATATCTTCTTTCTTCATATAGTAAACCTGTGCCGGCTGACCGCCCGATGCAGACGGAGTAATGCAGCTAAAGAAAAAGCCAACGGATGAAAATAAAAAGCAGGTCCATTTCTTTACCTTTATACCAAGTGAATGCATCAGATAATGAATAATGATAGATTCTCCCCATATGAAGATTATTACACAGATAACGCCGGGAATCAACCAAAACGGGTTCACAGTTTTAATTATTTCGATGATCCGCCCCATATCCTTACCATGAAACACACCATAAAAAGTTGCCGCAAAGATCAGAAGCAAAAAAATTATATTAAATATCCATTTTTTCTTACTCTCCATATGTCCTCATTTCCAATTTCACTGCCTTATGCATGAAGCATTTTTACTGTTTCTTTACCATGTCTTTGCCAATATCTGTTTCAGTATATCACAACGTTTGAAAAAAATGTTAAATCTGACATTAATATCACATTAATAATATTTAATGTTATATTGCAAAGTGTTTTTAATTCCTTATTCACCTTCCATCGCTTATATGACAACACAACTGAAAAACATTACAGAAAAACGTATTTTTTATAATCCAATCTTGACGACATTTGTCGATAGTGTTTAAATAGATTCTGCTTCTAATGTATGAAAAAATTTATTTGAAAATACTACTTTGGGATTATAGATATGAAAACGATAAAGGCAAAAGAAATGGATATGTTAAACGGGGGATTAGTTGGCAAGCTGATCCTTTTTTCACTGCCACTTGCATTCAGCAGCATTTTACAGCAATTATTCAACTCCGCAGATGTCGCTGTTGTCGGCAGATTTGCCGGAGATAATGCGCTCGCTGCAGTCGGAAGCTGTGTGGCTCTGGTCGGCATCTTTGTCAACCTGATCGTCGGTCTGGCTGTGGGACCAAATGCCGTCCTCGCTAATCTGATCGGTCAGAAACAGCGTGACAAGATCAACGATATGGTACATACGATCCTGACATTTGGCACAATCCTCGGACTTGGGCTTATGATCCTCGGCTTTGCCTCTGCCCGGATCATTCTGGAATTATCCGGTACTCCGTCCGGTGTTCTTGCCGAAGCACTGTTATATATCCGCATCTATTTCTTAAGCATTCCGTTTATGACCGTTTATAATTTTGGAGCTGCCATTCTGCGAAGCTTCGGTGATACCAGACGACCAATGTTCTATCTTATCATCTCCGGTATCGTAAATGTCATCCTGAATCTGATTCTCGTCATCTGCTTTCATCTGGGTGTTGCCGGTGTTGCCATTTCCACTGTAATCTCTAATGTTATCAGTGCTGTTATGGTCATGGTATATCTTTACCGCAGAGATGATGAGTTTGCATTCCGGTTCAACCGGATGAAGATTGTACGCCCATATCTGCGCAAGATCCTTCAGATCGGTATTCCATCCGGTATCCAGGGAACCATTTTCTCGATCTCGAATGTTTTTATCCAGAGTGGTATTAATTCATTTGGCAAATTTGCGATCGCAGGTTCTTCTCTTGCGCTTAATTTTGAATATTTTACCTATGACATTGCAAATGCATTTGCACAGGCAACGGTCACCTTCACCAGCCAGAACTATGGCGCAGGAAACATCAAACGCTGCAAGAAAGTGTTCTGGTTAAACATGCTGTTTGGCATTGTCTTCACAGAGATTCTCGCAGTTATCTTTATCGTATGGAGTGACTTTTTCGTCGGAATCTACACAAAAAGTACAGCAGTCGCTGCCTATGCTTTGATCCGTATGTATCATGTCTGCTCACTGGAAGGTCTGACCACTACTTACGAGGTTGAAAGTGCCGCTCTCCGTGGTATGGGCAAATCAGTAGAACCTGCAATCTTCACCATCTTAGGAACGGTTGTTTTCCGTCTGATCTGGCTTGGCACGGTCTTCCGCCTGCTGCCAACATTTGACTGGCTGTTGAATGTATATGTGGCTTCATGGATATTTACCGGATGTGCACTGTTTATCGTATATGTACGACATATGAAGAACGTGGAGGGGAGACAGAAATCAGCGCTTTAGGAACTATGAAATAATAGCTTCTTTGGTAGTTCTGATTAGCTGCCTTTTGCTCATAAATTATTTTATTCCATCCTCCACAACCTTGCAAATTGCACCGCCATCAATAACTGCGATAATCTTGCCCTTGGCTGTTTTACCAATCCTGTCATACAACCGACCGGCACTTAAAGACTCACCCTTGACAGTAAATGGACTGTTTGCAACATAACCACATTTACCAATGCCTTTGATCTGCACCATAATTGCTTCTGTATCAAACTCATTGTCCGGTTCCTTTTTCAGTTTCACCTTCATACCCTTTTCCATAAATTCATTTCCCAGATAATGATTACATCCTGTAATTGTAAAATACATATCCTTCATATATACCGACTCCTTTCTGATCATATATTATATCGTGAGCATAGCTCACTCAATGCATTCCGCAAAATCAACATCCTTGCGAGCAAATAATTTTGCGTTCATTATATCTTGTTGCTTATGAATGTCCCCGTCTTCATGGCTTTATATTAGCAACTATCATGTCCAAATAAATGTACATCCGTAAATCTCTTTTCATCCACAATATATTATTTAATACTGCAAAGTCGCCAGACACCTGCATTTCTGCAGGCATCTGGCGACTTTGCATTTTACTCTAAATGAGCGGACCATGTATGCCAGTCATATGGATCGTATTTATTGATATCTATATAATAATCTCCCTTCATTAATTCTTCGATGGTATTATATTCATTTAACCCAAACTCAGCTGATGCGGAAGTTAATGTGCTGTTAACAGGTCTCTGCCATCCTGTAGGATCAAACTTAAATTCTGAACTGCCAAATCCATATCCCTGGACCTCGCACCTTACATATTTGCCCGGCTCCATAAAAATCAATGTTATCATATGTCCAGCCGAATCATGTGCGATTTTACTTGCAGGAGAATAGTATCGGCTGTAGTCGTTATAAAGTCCATCCTTCCCATCATACGAACAAGACAGTATTATGTATGGATAACCAAGCTCCATCATAGCATTTGCCACTGTTGCCGCACCCCAGCATGAGTACTCCGTATAGGTGTGATTTTGTATCCAATATTTAAGTGCCGTATATGTTTCATAATCTGTCATGTTTGGTGCACATTTGGCAACATCTTTTAACATATCTTTTAGAAGCACTTCGCTTTCATAAATATACACAGGTTCTATGAACGGATTATATCCTCTATATTTTCTGTAGTCATATTCCTTGGCTTTTGAATATCCATTTGATACTAGTGTTACAACCTTTGCATCACCAAAATATACACCTACCGATTGCTTTTTATCCAACAGGCAGCTTGCATTTACAAGTATGTATCCAACATAGCCCTGCTTATAAAGGGCCTGCTGCATTTTATCTTCAAACGGCATTTCATTATAATATGTCACCGATATATTTGTTGCTACCTGAACATCTTTTCTGTTCGGAATGTATTGCGAATGTGAAAAACTGCTAAATCCACATTTTTCATTATATTCTGTATGAATTATAAAATTATCCTTCAGCCTCTGCTTAATAAAGATCGGAAAATAGCACTGTGCAAAATTCTTTGAAGTTCTGTCCTTTACATCGCCATCATAACTCGAATAACCGGTATATTTAAAGAATGGAAATGCGTCCTGCTTGTATGCAAGCTCTATCCCATTTACTGTCTTAGTAGTCATATGATAATCTGGTACCGGTACCTTTTTCGTTACTTTAGACCATTTGGAATAATATTTTTTCCCGCCTATTTTCTTATAGGAACGTATGCGGAATGTATATGTCGTCCCATATTCATAAATCTCAACATTGTAGTTGCTATAATAAGCTTCTATTTTCTTCTTTGTTAATTTATTTCCATTTTTCCCATTATTTTTTACTTCTATGTCATATCCATCGATATTCATAGCCGAATTATCATCCCAGCTAAAGCATAAAGCATCCCCATAATACTCACCGCTCTTAATTGTGCCACTTAGACCTTTTACCGCAGGAACCGCTATGCTATATTCTATGGTTTTGCTTCCTTTTAATTTTTTACCTTTATATTTGCCTTTTAAGGTAACTTTAATTTTGTACTTACCCGGTTTGACGGGCTTTTTAGGATATGTAACCTTATAGTTCTTCGGTTTTAATTTCTTCCCCTTATACTTCACTGTAACTTTCGGTTTAATTTTCTTTCCTGTATAAGCATAAGTTTTTTTACTCGTAGCTACCGTCCATTTCGAAGTTGTACCTTTTGCATAAGTCTCTATATCGGCTCCCTGAAATGCAAATATACCGAATACTAATAAAATAACTACGGCTAGTAAAAGTCCTCGTTTTCCTCTCATATAATGTTTCTCCTCCCAGGGTATTACCTATATTCTTCTATCAGTTCAATGGCTTCTTTGATCATACCGTCACAATGTGGTTTCTTCTGACCGCCCGCCTGTGCATTTGCTCTTAACAGATCAAAGCAATTTATCATACCATTATGATTCTCTTTCATCTTTCTCTGGAACTCTCCTACGATATGAGGATCTGAGATTCCCAATGCTCCAAGTACCATCAGTGCTCCTGTCACAGCTCCACATGTACTGCCTGACTTCATTCCTCCACCAAAATTTGTACCAAGTGCCTTCATCTGGCTCTCCGACAAACCAAGCTCCTCTGCATAGGTCATCATTATCGTTTCCGCACAGTTCGGGCACATCGCATTACTTCTTAACTGCATTGCTTTTTCTATGTGTTTATCCATAAAAAACCTCCTGTTTATCATTTGTATATCTGGATATAAAAATACCCATTTGTCATTGTTGTTAATGAGCAGCATACTTTTCGGTAAAAATCATCTGCTGAATTAAAAATATAATTGTAAAATTATTATACAAGATACAAATACCATCGCAAATACCTTTTTCATCATTTTCAGAAACTATACAATCTGCATCCATATCGCAGGTAATGATCTGTTACTTAAGGTCTGAAGAAAAATCTTTTTCTCTCCACTATTTGCTTATTTCTTCTCCTGCAAATACTTTTCTATCAATTTCGGCTGTATCGAAGGATATGTCCAATTCTTCGGTAATTCATCCATAAAAACAACTTTCTCCATTTCACTATGTAATTCTTTCGCAAACTCTGTTATCTCTGCAAAACAAAGCAATCCAAATGTTTCCTCACCAGTATCATTTACTCTGTTCTTACCTGTTACTGAGCAAACACAGATTGGTTTTATCTCAAATCTAAGTGCACCTGTTTCTTCCTGCAACTCTCTTTTAGCGGTTGCAAGAATGTTCTCCCCAGCTTCTCTATGTCCTCCCGGCACTTCATATGTATTCCTTTCCTTGTGTTTGCAAAATACCCACTTGCCATTACTCTGTGAAATAATTACTGCAAATTTTAATAGTTCATCATTAACTGTATCATAGAATTTCACTTCCAAGTTATCCATTACTGTATCTCCCAATTATTATTCTCCCCACAAATAAAGCCTACCTCAAACGCCATTTGATAAAACAATGCCGGAAGCCCGCATAAATACAGGCTTTCGGCATTTTAATCCGCTATTCAAACTCTTTTCATGGTTCAATAATTCTGATATACATCAATATTCCTCATAGTTTTCCGTATCATTTTGATACGATTTTGTTTGTATTATTTACAGTATTCTTTCTGATATACCCATTTTGCACCCAACGCAGTCTCAGCATTATCTTTAAAACTGTTACGAGTTTCAATTGAGTTTTTCAAAAATTGAACTCAATCATATGCCTAGTTTCGGTGCTCTTTCAAGCCTGCTTTTTATACAAATTGAGTTTTCTATTGAGTTTTATTTTACAAAAAACTCAATTACCACTCAATCCATCAAACATAACATATTTAGCTGCCGGTCCTTTACCACTTAAGGTAATCAATTTGTCGCTCCTCATCTTATCAATAACACTTCTTGCCTGTTGTTTAGTAAATCCACACATCTCCTGTATCTTAGCAGATGTTATCTGATCATTTGTCTGTAAATATTCTAAAATCATATTTTTAGCCCTGATATACTGGACTGTTTTATCTCTTGTATATTCCACATCCGATTTCAGTACCTCATAAACCTTACCTCCTGTGTTTATGTGGTTAGCGAACCATCATAATTTTATCACAGGAGGTTTTTGCTATAAGCTTAAGCATTTTCAACCACCTGCATAGCAAGTGGTTTATTTGTTTTACGCATTCCATTTTTCGGAGCACGAAAAACTCCACGCGTAAAACAGGGCCTTGCCCTAACAAGAAAAAGTCTCGGAATCCGCTTGTTTAGCGGATTCCAAGACTTGTGGCTTCTACTCAAACTCTTTATGTCCCGGAATCGAATTAATTTATTTTATTTAAGTTCTATTCGGATATAGGGCATATTTTTATATAAATTACAATAATTATTTCGACCTACTGAATGATTGTTGCCAAACTGTTGCCATGAAATTATTATAGTAAGAATGATGCGGAAATGCAACAGATTCTTTAAAATTAGCACTGTTCAATATATTCTCTCAAATACTTATACGGAAACGGGAGAACTGTATACTGATTATTACGTACAAACTCCACCGCCATTAAAGGAAGCATTTCCTCATATTCAAGCTTATCTCCTAATGAAACAACCTTGCGTATGCAGCATGCATTTGGATATGAAATTCTTTTACTCTTTGCACCTACATAATACACAAATGTATGTCCGTCATCATAATCATTATCATTGTATTCATATTTTATATTCAACAGATTACCAATCTGATAAATCGCATCAAATTCTTCTTTTCGCCACTCTCCATAAATCCAAATATCAAATTTCTCATGAAGAAATCTATTAAACATCGAAGCAGCATTTGTACGCATATTCAATACTTTTTTTACTTCCTTCTTGGTAATTATTTCTTCTTTGTCCAATAATATAGTTTTCCATTTCTTCACATTTTCAAAATAATCCGGATATTCAAGTTCGAACTCATTTATTGCCTGAAGCAGTATATTCTTTTGAACTTTCTGCTTTTCATCAGTTTCCTGTAGCATATTCATAATTGCAGTTATGTTAGGCAATGTTTTTTCTCTTGTCTCAATAATCGCATGGATATTATCAATATCAGAATACAACAATCCATCTACTTTATTTTTTATCCGAAACTGTTTACCTTCCATTAAATCATATGCACAACAGATTTTTTCCCATTCTTCTGAAGCATCATGATCTGCATCACAAAAAGAATCAAAAGTTAGTTTTCCATTACAATCAATTTGTAGCTGATAATAATCAAAATAACATTTAGCCTCTCTATTTGCAAAATTAATATGCTTTGCATTTTCTCCTGATTCCGTCTTTCTTCTTTTTCTTTGAACAAAAGTCCAGTTTTTTCCAGAGTCAAGCCTTTTCCAATCATAAATCGAAATTGACTTTTCCTTTACATCCCCCTTAATAATTAATTCCTGTACAATCTTTCTCACTGCTGGCGAACTTCCAGATGATTCCGTAAAATGTTCCGCTTCCTCCGTCATATGCTGTACTATATACCCCTTAATGTTATTATGAGGATCCGGCAACTCATTTTCAATATAATACTCTTCATTATGAATAATTCTGATGTTATAGGCTCCCGGTGTCAAGTCTCCAATGCTTACTTCAACTCCATAATACGTCAACAACTCCATCGATAATAAATTTATCATTTCTTTTGACTTTTCAGTCCCTATTTCGTCAACAATGACTACTCCTTTTTTATTTAGCATCTCACCATACTCATGCTCTGTTATTCCTTTCTTCTCTAGAATAGAAATATTATATTCTTTTGCATCTTTCCTCGCCATAAATTTAATAGACATATATTTTGAAAGGTTATTCTTTACGTCTTTTAAAAACCGCTCCATTATCCCCATTTTACTTTTACAAAAGTGTTCGTAGTCAGTCATATCAAAATTATCCACTCTAAAATGACTATGCCTAAGCGATCCTTTTTTATACGCAGTAGTATTCGTATCTGACTTTAATTTTTTTCTAAATTCACCCGTCTTCGAGTCTATTACGTGAGTTCCTAACTCTTCACGGTCAACTCTTCTAAACGTTTCATGATTTAAATTAAGATACATTCCCGGATCAATTACAATTTCCAGGAATCTAATAATATCTACTTTACCGGTTAATTTATCCTTTCGTTTCCACGCCGGATTATGATAGAAAAGCTTCCCTGTAAGATTACTATACCTTAACTCATCATGTTTTGGCGTTCTCATAGAATTCATCAGCAATTGAGCTAATAATCTATTTTGATATTGAAAACATTTGCACTGTTCACTATCAAACAAATCAATCTTTTGGATTTTAACATCCTCATACTCTTTCATAATGCTTTCTTTAAATTGTTGCTCTGTGACTTCCCCTTTATTAAATAGCACCAATGCCGTTGCTCCAAAAGTCCATTGAACAGCCACTGCCTTGAACTCATATATCGCCGAATCCAATATATTATACTTGTAATAGTCTTTATTTGCTTTCTCAACTTTATATATATCAAAGTCAGTGTCAATGTTTTCTAGGTTAAAGGTCACATTAATTCTATTCGTTAGCATATTCAAAGTCCTCCTTATGAATCATATGTAAATTCTCATAACATACCGTTCCATCTTCATTAATAAGCTTTGGTATCTCCACCAATCGCTGATCCACACATGCACTCGGCTTGTAATTTTTATCTGATACAACATTTATGACATAAACACGCTTAGCCTCTATAGCATCCAACTTTCTCAAGATATCTTTTCTGATTTCATCTCTATCCTGCACATATGTGAATTTCCAATTTTTGAAATCAACATACACATCATCAGATAGCTTATAATCAAAGAACTCAAAATATTCCGGTTCTGTTATAGTTGTTAATTCAATGCCTAGTTCCCTGCTTAAAATAAACTTGCCGGCAACTTCACCTAACGCACCCTTATAAATATTATGAAATAAAACAGGACTCATAAGATATTCATTCTCTTGAAATTCCAACGCATATCCCTTTTCCTCAAAATAAGTCCTCATTCCCGGATATTTTAATATTGCATGTAAACCGGATTCCTTTTCACTCATTTCATAAATAGCAAATTCATCAGAATTCCCCTTGATTTTAGCTCTTTTACTATTTCTAAATGCCACTTTATCATTTCCGAAATCTATAGTTACATCATTAAAATCTGAGTACTGTGAATAAATATATTGATTCTGTTTTTCCCCACTTGTAATATAAAGCTTTTGCAAATACTCATTATTCTGCCAATCAGATATACTTGCTGTCGGACATTGTAATACCAATGTCCTCAACTGCTTCCACAACAGCATACTTTCGACAGTCCAGTCTTTAGCCAACATTCTTCGAATCGTCCAAAGTCCAACTGAAGATATCTTTTCCGCCTTATTCAGCATGAGATTTTCTTCCGGGAAATAATCCTTTCCAAGTGACTCCCTCATAGATACAATTGCTTTCATTTCGGGTGGTAATATGCGTTTATTTAACTCACCGACGTACAATTTTTCTAACAGTTCTGATTCAACAAACAAGTATATATTAGGACTCTTAACAAACGTTCTGCACATACGTCCTACTGCCTGTAAGACCATTCTGCTCGCTTGTACAATTACACTTTTCGTCTTATACAATTTATTTAAAGTATATTGTTCACTTCCTGTATATGATCGAAAAGCAAGCTTTAACATTTGATCTTTTTCAAAATAATTCATTTCTCCATTCTCATACAATTCTTCAATTTGAAATAACATCTGTAACAATTCATGTGCCGTTATTTTCTCATCCTTATATGTATTTACAGTCATATTTGTTATATTTCCCAGATACAAAGCATCAAAATCCTTATATAAAAATCTCTCATCACCTTCAGTAAATTCTCCCAGCCGTACAACTTTTCTACCTTCCGGAATTTTGTATTGTAAATTCTGTCCAGCTCCTATAGTCTGGTAAGATGACATAACAAATATCTTTTCACCACATGCTAATTTCTGCTGTAATTCTTCCTTGTCCTGCTCAAAATTATCGCTTCTTAAGAAGCAAACACTGCTATTTTTTTGCTGCACTGTCAACTGAGAATATTCAAACAACTGCAATAGAACATCTTCATCCATACTTGGATTATTCTTTTTTGGCAATGCCATTCCCAAATACAACATTGAATGAATATCTTTATTCCTATTAAAATTACACATCGCTTTAAGTATGTTACAGTACCTAATTATCTGATATTCGTCATCTGTTATATTTGTAATAATATTTGCACAATATCGCGCAAATTCTTCATCTATAAATGTTTTGCAATAATCTTCCGCATTAAATCCCTGTATATCACTGCTGATTATTTCCCCATGTACTTTAATTTCTCCATCTGTATAGGCACCCCATCTTTTTTCCAATGCAGTCCTTGTTTTTTCCTTCAGATAGCTCGGAGTCTTATGAAATCGTTCTTTTAACTGCTCTTTCAAGTATCTCAAATCGTAGTTTCCTACTACTGTATCCATTTCTGCTGTAGCAGATATTCCAAACACGGTTGCTTTTCCCGCAAGATATAACATAATTTTTTCAGGAGTGTCATATACCTTAACAAATTTAAGGTTTGTATTGTCATGATGAGAATCATTATCCTCAAATTCATAATACTCCATACCAACTTGATAAAAACTTCTATCCTCCAATATTAACTCATGATTACTTCTAACCATCTGGCATGTTTCACCCATTAACAAGTCCCGCTGCCTATTGGTTAATTCCAATCTTTTTAAGACTGAACTAATAGCGTTCTCCAAATTCATCACATCCATAATGCCATTACGAGAACTATTAACAATATCCATGTAATTTCTCGCCCATTCTATGGTAAACAATCTAAAATGTAAAAGAAACAAATTAATATCGCGCAAAAGACTATATAAAACAATATCTTTTTCTTTATTTCTGTTTTTAAAGAAATCATCTTTTCCTTCGAAAAACACATCTATACGATTATCCTCTTCATTTAATGTTGACCTGATATATTGTGCACCCTCTCTTAAAACTGTATGAAAAGAACCATCATTAAATAAGAAAATCTGTCTTTGATCCACCAAATCTTCTCTTGTTTTTATACTTAATCTCACATGATAATTCTCCGCAATTTTTTTTGCTTCATCCATTAACGAAATAAATGTATTTCTATTACCTGAACTTTCAACCTGATTCATTGCCTGTCTCATATCCGAAGAAAAATCGTTTGGATTTAATGTTCGATATATCTGACGGAACAACTGTATATAGTCCTCTTTCATTGCCAAAGACTTCTCTATTAATTCACTTTGTATCGTATCCTTTGTTGCATCAAATTCATCAATAACAATTACCGCATTCTCTATCAAATCGGAATTCAAAAACTCATAACTGGTATCAATGAGTATCGAATTTCTTTTCATAAACTTACTTACACTCATTAAAAGGATTTTATAATCGTCTGTAAATACTGCCGGATATAATTTTCCAATCCATCTATACTTTATATCATTTCTAATGGCATTCTTACGCTGTGTTTTTGTTGAAAAGCCATTCTTTAACCGCTTTGTTATCTCGTAACGAAGCTGCCTGTCCCCTTCCGTTATTCTATCTTCCAATTCCTTTACATATTCCTTATCTGCATATCGCTTCTCTATGGCATTTCGATAAAGCGAGACATCTTTACGCAATTTAAGATACACTTCTGTTTGCATCCCTTCCGGGACTTCATTATCAAGAAGTTTTTCAACCACTTCATCAAAATTCGAACGCAATCGTAATACACTTTGCTTGTATAACTCCTCATTTCCATATGCTGCTCTCAATGCATCTTCTGGAAGATTTTTATTCAAGGTTGTAATGTATATAATTTTAGTGCCATCCTCAATAGAATCCGCATATTCTTTCATTGCCCGTGCTGAATCAAAAGTCTTTCCATTACCCGTAGGTAATTCGCACATATATAAACCATGTTTCTTTTGTTGCATAACATTTAACAAATAATCTTTCAATACTAAACCTCCTCAGTTTAATTTATATCCTACATGACGGGCATCAGTATAATTACATATAATTTTACCATAGAGCGCGAAAAGAATTGCCGCATATTTGCGTCAATTCTTTTCGGAATAGATTTCAATATTATGTTTTATCAAATCAATCATAGCATTTCTTACACTTTGCGGTTCCAAAATCTCTACAGATTGTAATCCCAATAACCATCCAAGCAAAATGACAGAAGCCACTGCATGAAAAGTAACTAACAGCATGCCTTCCGTATCTTCCGAAATTGTAATTTTCTTACCAAATTGATCTATAAAAGGACCAACTAAAGTATCCGGGATCCTCACAGTTATTAACTGTTCTTTTCCTGAAAACATGCCCATGCGCCTTGAAACATATGTATTAGCATTAAAACTACGAAACTGGCTTTTACCAGCTCTTGGTATGTCGGACAACCATATATTATCAAGTTTATCTACTCTATAATTTCTTTCACTTAATACTCCGTCTTTTTCTTTTACATCATAGCCGTACAAATAATACCTATCATTGGCCCATATTAAAGCCCATGGGTTCATGTTGTACCGTCTATCCGACTTTTTTATCAACTTCTTAGTTCTATCCCACACCATATAATCAAAGCTTATCTGAACCCCCTTGGCTAAAGCCTCCTGAATCAAATTTACATTGTAAAGAATTTTCTTATTCTCCGCTTTTGCAATATTTATCCCTAACACACTTCTATCCAATTCTTCAGCATCATATATACTCATAGTAGATTTCAGTTTATCAATCATTTTAGTTGCAATACTTTTCTCAATGAAATTAGACGCATTAACGGAATCAATAATAAGTTTCATCTCTTCCTTTTCCAAAAGCCTGTTTCCAATGAAATAACGAGCATTCCTTCCACAACCTGAAATTACATCTACCCCTAATTCATTTCTTAATTGTTTTATATATCGCAGAATACTATCTTCACTACAGGAATAACCTTCTACTTCCATGTGAACCAAAATATCCTGCATAGAAATCTGATGATGCTCATCTGTATATGTTATCAGAATTTTATATAATGCCAGTACTCTGTTTTTATCAAAATCACTCACCGTTATCCCCACTTTCTACATAATATCTTCAGTTAGTACTGCTTATATATTGCTTTCTTGTTCAATATTATCGTTTGCAATAATCCTTCCTCTTTTCTCGATAAAATAGATTACCTTCTTCACACTGAAAGATATTCTTCAAAAAAACCCTGTATTTTCTCCTTTATGTACTTATCCTCAACCTCTTTTAATATGTATATCGACAATTCATTTAGCGATCGTGTAAATGCTACATAAAGTTTATTCTTTATCTTATTCGCCTCGATATTATCGTTAAATAAATACACTTACAAGATTTAGATATATTCTATGTGTACTACACCTGAAGGCTTTCAAATTTATGTACATGGCAAGTCACTTTTCATTGCTACTAAACATGCAATTCTCCTTTTTCGTCATTTATCTAAGTGTTGCAAGTTTACTTTTTATCATCGCTTCATTCAATTCTTCAATAACCGAAAAAGTTTCTCTTGATCTTAAATCTATAACATTGACCCTAAGTAATTGTATCCGAACTTCTTCCAGCAACACACAATTTTCAATTTCTGACGAATATTTATTCATAAATTTTCTAGAAGCGTTTCGTAATGTTTTAATTTTATCAATTAAATTTCTTTTTAAACTAGTATTTTTATTATTCTTGAATTGATCAATTAGTCCACAACAAGATTTTAGTATACTTCCAATTTCAGACCAATCATTTTGATATCGAATCCTATATTCAACACCATGAGTTACAATCATTGTCAATTCTACAGTAATATATTTTTCAGCGTTAATAACATCTCTATATTGCTCTACACTTGATTGAAATACTCCTCTATGTGCATACCTATGCCTATTTCTAATAAGATCGTCATATTTTGAAATTTCATCTCTGCTTCTACTAATTATGAATCTAAAATTATTACATAATTCATTTTTTATACTATTTTCCAGATTAATATAACTTACATTAGGAGAAAACCTTTCCACATCCAATTTTTTGTTAATAAAATTTCTAGTATACAAATTTTCAGCCCTATCTTTTTCAAGTAATTCATAATAAAAATTTTTTACGAGTTGCTCAGCATAAGTATATACACCAATCAATAGTGCCCTTTCAAATGCATCAATGCAATCACTTAACGCCGAAAATTCCAAATCAATTTCTCGAGAAAAATTTCTGTATTCTGCTGTATGATCAGCAAAACTGTTTTTTACAAGTTCTACATTTCTCAAAGCAATCTCATTTTTATGAATCTCATCTTCTACATCAAAGTCGTATATTCTCATATTATCTACATCCTAATATTCCTTCACATATTTCAAATCTCTTTCTAATTGATTGCAATGTTCCCGTACTGATGCTAAATGGATTCTCTTCTTCTCTATTGAATGATTTTTCCAATATATCATACATTGTATTTAAATATCTATTTTTTATCTCCACCGCGTTAATATCTGCTAAGACAATCTTTTTTTCTATTATTACCCCCAACATTGCCTCAAGTATACTAACATTGAGATTACCGACAAAACTCAGTTCTTCTCCGTTTATCTTTTCGACCTTTCTAAAAATATTTTTTCGTTCACCAAAAACTGAATACATCATTTTGATAGCATTTGACAAATCTTCTACATACTTTTTACTTATTAATTTTTTCTTATTACTTTCACAATAACTATTCAAAATATTGTTAATTCCTGATTTTTCAAATTTATACCCTCTATAGTAAATATCTGACATTACAATAATTCTAAGAAGTGCCTCTACGTGAGCATCTTTTTTTATTGCATTATTTGAAAACAAACTTTTCAATTCTACGCACGAATCCGCTGTCTCATAAAGATCATTTATAAATTTTCCATAGGCAAGCGATTTCCTTATCTGCATAGAATTTAACTTAACTGATCCGGTATTTATTCGTTCAAATATTAAATATTTAGAACTATAATCATTAGGTCCAATCTGCCTAAATTCAATTAATGGAATGGTACTTCTTTTTATTATTCTTTGATATTCTGGCTCCAACTGATCAAAACTCTTTCCGATTAACTCTTTCATTATATTTCCCGAAAGTTTTGATTTTCTCTTCTTTTTTCCATCTTCTACTGCATTCCAAGGTTCTCCATTGACATAATTTGTAACCGTCGTCAGTCTTTGAAAACCATCTATCAATTCATATTCGTTATTTCCAACTTCTAATAAGAACAATGGTGGAATTGGTAATCCCAAAATAATTGATTCAATCAACCTAGAGCTCTTTTGTGCATCCCATATAAACTCTCTTTGCATAGCAGGTTTTTTTATTTCTCCACAATTGAACATATCAATTAATTCACCAAATGATCTATTGCTTACCCAATGTTTAATATTGTATGAAGTTAAAGACTCTTTATCAACCTCGCTTTCGAATAATTCAGTTACCTTATTTTCTGTTTCCTCATCTACGACTCCGTATTTTTCTAATTCTAGAAACATTTCATCTAAGGTATTCGCTTCAACTTCTACATTACAAACCTGATTTTCCTCAATATCTACATAATTAATAATTTCATTTTCGACCTGGATATATAATCTCATCTTTTTTCCTTTCTTCATATCGTAAATTCTCCTAGAAATTTTCGTTTTAACATAGAATATACAATTTCTAGGAGGATCATTCTCGTTCAGTTATTTTTCTCTATGCAATTACTTATATATAGTATTTTTCATAGAAAGCTATCACATTTTCAATAAGGCATTATTTCTTCTGATCTCGCCTTTCTCCAACTCAAAATACTAGTGGCAAAAGCTCCTCGGCATCTGTACCTTCAATATTTATTTCTTAATCACAGAAAACATTATCTAAAACTTTCATATTTTGCTTGTCATCAGTTATTTTTCAAAAATATGACCTTAAAATTCTCCTTCTCCAGATAATTATATCATTAAACAATATCTTCTCTAATCACTTTCTGTACTTCCTCCGACTGTATCAGCATCCTCATCTTCTCATTCCCATCCTCAACCTCCGGCTCACCACACCTTAGATTATCCAGATGTTCCGACACACAGCAATCCTTGTACCAGCACTCTCCCATAAGTGCCCCTTTAACAGACCACATCTCATTTTGTGTAAATTCACCCACCAAAGACTTCATCACTCGTTCTGTAGAATATCTCTTAAAACCTGCTATGTACTGCAATGTCTTCTCATCATCAATCTTTGACAAATTAATTCTGTGATCCTCAACTGCTGCCAACACCTCTTCACGAATTTTGATTTTATCTGTCTTTCCAGTACCTGTCCATGCCACAAGCTTATCAAAAGCAAGAATCATGTACTCAAAACAAATCATATCCAAAATTATAATCTTCTCTTCTGCCTTATCTACTATTGATTTCAACATACGATACTTGTTACGAATATCCTGATTATCAACCACATAATCAAATGCAATATAATACTTATCGTCCTCTTTCATGTCAATATCTGACAACGCATCCAATAAGCCCTGATTGCTTTCTTTACTTTCGACAACAAGTGCATCATTAAAGAAAAGTTGGTTAACCAATTTCCAGAAGTGAAGTCCTG
>OCQB01000162.1_pt1 | contig 89262 bp, 79 predicted proteins | sample 1538631 | NCBI WGS metagenome assembly OCQB01 (sample SAMN04571713, study PRJEB22368) | human gut metagenome | biome: human gut; material: stool | host: Homo sapiens | place: Luxembourg | collected 2012-10-19
CTGTTTCTTATCAGATACCAACTAAGAATATACCAACGGCATCAGGACAATATAAATTAGTAGTAAGACAATGGATTTCTTCTAGTACAAATGGCATTCAAGATGCTTTAGGTAATCAAACAGTAAGTGATGCTACTGCTGGATTATATAAGATAGATAATGTAAAACCAACTTGTGGAAGTAACGATGGTAAGACTACTTGGACTAAGGATGATTTTACAATTCATCAGTATTGTAGTGATGATGCAAGTGGATGTATGCAAAATCCATATAGTAAAAAATTTACTTCTACTACGGTTACATATACGTTTACTATTAAGGATAATGCTGACAACAGTAATACATGTAAAGTAAATGTTTATTTGGATAAGACAAATCCTACTAATCCTAAAGGAGGAGCTATAGGAACCGTTAGTGGAAGTAATAAAAGTGCAAGTATTAAGACAGAAGTATCAGGATCTACTGATAGTCATTCTGGATTTAAACGTTACTTATATTTGGTAACAAATAGTAGTAATGCACCAGATAAAAATGATTCACGTTTTACTACGTCAAAAGCCTTTACTAGAAGTTGCGGAACAAGTTATTATGCCTGGGCAGTAGCTGAAGATAATGTAGGTAATCGTTCTGAGGTTGTTTCTTTAGGTAATACAAAAGATGGAGAAGATAAGTATAGTGATTGGAATAGTTGTAGTAAGCTTTGCGGAACTGGTTCACAGAGTAGAACTAATACATGTGATTTAGTAACTACTGGTTTAACTCAATCATGTAATACTATGGACTGTTGTAGTAAAACGACATCTAAGAATGGTAGTTGGGAAAGTAGTTGTCATGGATCATGTGGTACTGGTACTCAATATCAAACGGTTTATCAAATAGGAATTGATGGACGAACATGTTCTACCAATACGAAAGGAAACTCTAGAAGTTGTGATACAGGAAAGTCTTGTATTCCTAAAAGCAACTGTAATATACGTGGTAATCATAAATATCGAGCATCTGAAATTTGGACATGCTCTGGCCCAGGTAAACATTATAATCTAACTCAATATTATCAACATTATTGTTCCGATTCTAATGGAAATATTCATAAGGCTAAAGATTATAATGGTTCTTTTAATTGGGTTTGTCCTGTTGCCCCTTATACTGAAGCAGATGGTTGGATTTGTATTGATGATAATACCAAACAGGTGGTGAAATGTTAATGATAAAGAATAAGTCATTAAAAATTGCTGCATCGGTATTAATTGGTCTTGGGTTTGTGTTTATAATAATTGGCATTGTTTTTAACGTTTTTAATATAAAAAGTAAAAAGGATAGTAATAGTTCTATTGTAGAAGAATATCCACAGGAATTATTGGATAGCCTTATTACTAATTCTTCACAAACTTTGAAGGAAAAACATTGCTTAGACGATTTTTGCGTTATTAGAATGGAAATCGATTATAGAGAAAATTCTTTTGGCGCAATTTTAACTGTTATAAAAAATGAGGGAGATGCAGTGATTCCTGCCGGATTTGTTAATATGGACTTTTATTCAGGTGATGCAGTGGTGACATTGGCTTTATATCATCCTGAACTAAAACCTGGTGAGAAGACTCGTATTGGTACAAATTTCATTGAAAGTGAGGTTGCTTATGCAACTGATTATCAATTGTCTTTGCCAACAGAGGAACAATTACAAGAATATGAACAAGGTTTAGTAGAGTAGGCTTTATATGATTTTAAGAAAATGATTTTCTTAGGATGTGACATGAAAAAGTTACTTGCTTTTTCTTAGAGTGTTTTACACTCTTTTTTTTGTTTTGCTTGCTTATTTCAGAGAAATATTATATATTTATTATAATAAAGTAGGTGTGGATGATGAAAAATAATAAGGGATTTACATTAATTGAATTAATTGTTGTTATTGCTATTATGGGGGTTATTTTAATATTGGCATTGCCACAAATATCTAAGTTGCAGAGTGCTAATAAGGATAAGAAGTATGATGCTTATTATAGTTCTGTTGAAAGTGGTGCCAAATTATATATGGATAGTCAAGCTAAAGATTTGTTTGGAAGTAATTCTTCCGGATGTGTTACTGTTGACTATTCTGATTTGAAAGGTCAGAATCTAGTTAAGGATTTTGGAAGTTCAGATGTTACTTGTAGTCGTGATGAGGAAACTTATGTAGAGGTTAGGAAGGTTAATGATAACTTTTTGTATTCTACTTCTTTAGTATGCCGGGATAGTAAGAAAGTTGTCTATGAGAGAAAAGAAGTTCCAACAGAGCCTTGTACTAACGAACCAGATAAAGCTGGACCTACAGTAAATATTACGCCTAGTGAACATGATTGGGTACAAACAAAGAATTTAAAAATAAAGATTAAAATTACAGATGCATATACATTAAATAAGAACATTGGTATTTTATATTATTGGACAAATTCTTCTGGAACAAAAGTAAGTAAAGATTATACTTATAGTTATAAGAATAAGAAGGGAGTAAAATCTGTTTCTTATCAGATACCAACTAAGAATATACCAACGGCATCAGGACAATATAAGTTAGTGGTAAGACAATGGATTTCTTCTAGTACAAATGGAATTCAAGATGCGTTAGGTAATCAAACAGTAGGAGATAAAGTGGCTGGATTATATAAGATTGATAATGTAAAACCAACTTGTGGAAGTAACGATGGTAAGACTACTTGGACGAATCAAGCATTTACTATTAAGCAGTATTGTAGTGATGATGCGAGTGGATGTACGCAAAATCCATATAGTAAGAGATTTACTAGTAGTACTAAAACATATACATTTACTATTAAAGATAGAGCAGGAAATACTAATACGTGTAAAGCAAATGTTTATCTTGATGTAGATAAACCAACTTGTGGAACTAATGATGGTAAGACTTCGTGGGTAAATAAAGATTATACTGCAAATGTTAATTGTAAGGATACTGGAGGAAGTGGATGTAGTCAGTCAAAATTCTCTAAAAAACTTACTACCGATGGAAGAACTGATTCTATTACAATACGAGATGTTGCAGGTAATACTACGAGTTGTACAGTTAATAAATATTTAGATAAAACAAAGCCTACTTGTGGAGGTATTACTGGACAAAGTACTAGTTGGACTAAAAATAATAGAACTATTTCTGTAAAATGTAGTGATAATTTAAGTGGTTGTACGAAGAGTAGTTTTTCTACAACATTTGATTATTCTGCTAAAACAGATACTATTACTATTAAGGATAGTGCTAGTAATACAAGAAGTTGTACGGTTAATGTTTATGTAGATAAAACAGCACCAAGTGCACCTACTAGTGGAAGTATTGGATCAGTAAGTGGAAGTAGTAAAAATGCTAGTATAAAAACAGCGGCCTCTGGATCTAAGGATGATCATTCGGGAGTAAAGCGTTATTTATATATGGTTACTAATAGTAATAGTGCACCTTCTAAAGATAGTGATAAATTTAAAACTTCTATGTCTTTTACAAGAAGTTGTGGAACAAGTTATTATGCCTGGGCGATAGCTGAAGATAATGTTGGACATAGGTCTTCTGTTAAGAGTTTGGGAAGTACTAAAGATGGTGCCAATAAATATAGTGGTTGGGGTGGCTGCAATGCAACTTGTCCTAATACTACTGGGACTCAATCTAGAACTAATTCTTGTGCCTTAGTTACTACTGGACTTACTCAAGCTTGTAGTATTTCTTGTGGACCTCCGGCTCATACACATACTTTGGGATATACTGGTACTAATTTAGTCTATACTGGTTGGTGTAGCGTCTCTGACAGCCACGGTTGTCACACTTCATACCGTTTGGGATATTGTAGTACATGTTGGGATTATGGAGTTAAACGATTATGTAATCGTAGTAATTATTGTATTGATAGTAGGGATAGTCAGGCGGTAGACTGGAATTATAATTGTCCTATTTCACCTTTTTATCCTATCAAAGTAAATGATTAATGGAGGTAATTATGAAAAAAATCGGTATTGGATTATTAATAGTTGCTATGCTGTTATTAATTTTTGGTATTGTTATGTCTATTTTGAAAGTGGATTTTGTAGATAATAATATTAAAAATAATAATAGCGAAACAGAGGAAATGGAATTTGATGAGAATTACATCAATAGAAGTGAAGAAGAAAAACAAATACAACAGTCTACTGGAAACTATAATTATAAAATTAATTCGAGTTTGAAATTAGCTGAAGAACGAACGGTTGATGGTTTACAGCTTACTAATCCTAGAGTTGTTAGATTTAAGCAAAACGATTATTCTTTTTCTTGTAATTTAACTAATAATACTTCTTCTGATTATCCTGCTAGTACTTTTTCTATTGTGTTTCTGACTAAAAAGGGGAAGACACTAGCCAAGCTGGAGGCCAATGTATATGCTCTTGCTCCAGGACAGATGGCTTCTATTGCTATTAGTACTAGAAGAAACATTTTGGATGCATATGATTTTCAAATTACTAGAACTGGTGATTATGTTCCTGAATCCAGTGATATTACAAATCCTGAGCCATAATAATAGATTTGATTTTGATATATATGATAAAAATGAAGTAGACACAAAAGTGTTTACTTTCTTTTGTATTTTAATATAGTATTTGTATGAATATAAATATTGTGTTACTATTATATTAGGAGGAATAATATGAAGTATAAAGAAAATATTAATAAAAATATATTTAGAGGTTATGATATAAGAGGTATTTATCCTACTGAGATAGATGAAGATACTGCCTATACTATTGGACTTGGTTTTGGTAGTTATATTCGTGAGGCTGGAAAGACGACTTGTGTTGTTGGACACGATAATCGTTTAAGTAGTCCAGCACTATATGATGCTTTAATTCAGGGGATTTTATCTACTGGTGTAGATATTATATCTCTTGGTCTTTGTACAACACCAATGTATTATTATGCATGTATTAAATTAGAGATTTATAGTGGTGTCATGGTTACTGCATCTCATAATCCTAAGGATGATAATGGCTTTAAGTTTGCTTTCGATGAAAGTGGTAATTGTAAAGGACAAGAAATTCAAGACTTTTTAGCTTATATTTTACGTGGTAATTTTCAAAAGGGAGAAGGAAAGTTATCTACTTATAGTATAGAGGAAGAGTATTTAGAATTATTTAAGAAAAGTCTTTCTTTTGGTCCAAGAAGAGTTAAAGTTGTTATTGATCCGGGAAATGGAACTACTAGTGTGATTGCCAAAAAGTTATATGAAATGTTTCCTATTGATTTAGTTGTTATTAATGGTGAAAGTGATGGACATTTTCCAAATCATCATCCAGATCCTTGTGTTGAAGATAATCTTTCGGAGTTGAAGCAAAAAGTTTTAGAAGTGGGTGCTGATGTTGGACTTGGATTTGATGGCGATGGTGATCGTATGGGATTAGTTACTAATTCTGGAAGATTTTTGCCAACGGATTATTATATGATTTTAGTAATTCGTGATATTATTTCTAAAGTGCCAAAGAAAGAGTTTTTATATGATGTGAAATGTTCAAAAGCTCTTGAAGATGAAATAGAAAGACTAGGAGGTAAGGGAGTATGTTATCGTACAGGTAATTCTTATACTAAAGCAGCTGTTAGAGATTTGGATTTGCCTTTTGGTGGAGAGTTATCTGGGCATGTTTACTTTAGAGATAGATGGCCTGGATTTGATTCTGGACTTTATGCAGGACTTCGTATGGTAGAAATGTTATCTCATACTGATAAATCCGTAGATGAGCTTGCAGAAGGAATCCCTGTATACTATTCTACCCCGGAGATAAAGTTTACTGCTAGCGATGATATTAAGTTTGGTGTTGTAGATAAAATTGGTGAATATGCTAAAGCCCGTGGATATTCTTATTTAGATATTGATGGTGTTAAAGTGTTGTTTGATGATTCTTGGGCACTAGTTCGTGCTAGTAATACTGGGCCTAATATTACTGCTAGGTTTGAAGCTAAATCAGAAGAAAGACTTAGGGAGATTCAAGATGAATTTGTTGAAGTTTTGAATCAAAATTTAAAATAACACTTGTATCTAGATATCGAATATGATATAGTCAAATAGACGTTTGCTTAAAAATTACATATGATAGTGGGGGACTGCATAGATTATGTAGTTTTTTGGCGTTTCTTAGTTTTTAAAGAATAAATAGGAGGTAGTATGGGAATTTCTAAAGATGAGTATTTGAAAGAAGAAAAAATTTTATCTAAAGTTCAAAAACTGCTTGGTGATACTTTAAATGAATTAGGAAAAGATGTATATCAAGACGAGGAAGACTTTACTGAATTTAAAAAGATGATGTGGGAGAATTCTAGTAGTTTTGATGCTGGTGAAATGCGACAAGTTATGGCTGCGACTGAGCAGGAAGCAGAAAAAGTTTTACAAAAGCAGCGTTATTTTAAGAAATTATGTCAGATTAAAACTAAACCTTATTTTGCATCTATTGTTTTTAAAGATGATCATGGTAAGATTTGGAATATTTATATTTCTCTTACATATTTAAAGGATGATGATTTTAATAATATTTTATATGATTGGCGTAGTCCTATTTGTAGTTTGTTCTATGATTATGAAGTTGGTCCATGTTCGTATGTTGCTCCTGGAGGAGAGTATTTTGGTGAGTTAAAAAGAAAAAGGCAATATAAAATAGAAAATTGTAAATTGGTTGGTGTTTTTGATAATTCTTTAAATATTGATGATGAGGTGCTTCAGGAAGTGTTGGCTCATGAGTCTAGTGATAAGATGAAAAATGTAGTTAATACAATCCAACAAGAACAAAATCAAGTGATTCGTAATTTAGAAGATCATAATCTAATTGTTCAAGGAATTGCAGGTAGTGGTAAAACTACTGTTGCTTTACACCGAATTGCATTTTTGCTATATCGTTTGGAAAATTTAACTAGTAATAATATCTTAATATTTTCTCCTAATCCTATTTTTACAGAATATATCTCTGATGTATTACCATCTTTAGGAGAAGATAATACACTTCAAACCACTTTTAATGATTATTTGGCTTATAGTATTACCGAATATAAAGAAGTAGAAGCTTTTACTGATTTTGTTGCGAGATATTATACTTATCAAGTGCCTAATGTTGACTTAATAAAATATAAGCAAAGTGATGAGGTTATAGAGGATTTGGATTTGTATTTGAAAGACTATATAGAACATGCTGAGTTTGTAGAATCTTTTTATGAAGATGAAATCCATTATGTAGATAAAGATGAAATTAATCATTTACTTCATTATAAGTATGATAGATTACCTTTATTTGAAAGAGTAGATGAAATTGCTAAAAGGTTGTCTTCTAACTTTTATCGTGGTAGTGGCAAGAAGAATGGTACTTTTCGTAAATTGTTAAAAGAGCATGCTAATTTTAAGCGTGATTTTAAAGAAATTTATCGTGGTTTTTATCTTAGTCCTTATTGTAAGGTAACGTTAACAGAGGCAGAAATAGATAAATTTATTAAGAGAAAAAATTTATATTATGAGGATGCGTTATTATTTGCTTATATTAAAGGAGTGTTAGATGGTTTTCCTTATGAGCAACAAATTAAGCAAGTAGTTATTGATGAAGCACAGGATTATAATAAGTTACAATATATCATTATTTCCAAGATTTTTGCGAGAGCTGATTTTACGATTTTAGGGGATGTTAATCAAAATATTAATCCTTATTATCATTATGATTCATTAGAGGAATTAAAACCTATATTTAAGAATGAAAGTAAGTATTTGGAACTCTTAAAAACTTATCGTTCTTCCCCGGAAATTATTGAATATACAAATAAAATATTAAATCTGAATCATGTTAATGCAATTCGTAGAGATAATCATAAACCTGTTGTTTTTAGAAGACATTTGAATAATTTAAAAGAACAATTAGTTTTAGATATCAATGCTTTAAAAAATAGTTATTCTAGTGTTGCAATTATAACCAAAGATGATAGAGAGGCAGAAAAGATTTTTAATCTTATTAAAGACGATGTATCTGTTTCTTATGTAAAACTAGATACTAAAAAATTTAAAAGAGATTTAATCTTGGTTCCTGCATATTTAGCGAAAGGATTAGAGTTTGATAGTGTAATTTTATATAATGATAGAGAAAATTCTTATAAGAGTAATGAACGTAATTTATTGTATGTGGCTTGTACTAGGGCACAACATGAATTATATATTTATAATTAGTTTCAAATTTACAAAGGTATTTAAATATGGTATTATGTTAAAGATAAATAACGTAAGTTTTGTCTGAGGTGAGGCATATGTTTAAACAGTTTTTTCGTGGTGTTCAGGATAAGTATAAGCAGATGCAAGAAGAGGAGGCTAGATATCAAGAATTACTAGGTAAAGTGTTTCTTCTTCCTAAGTTTTATCCTTATACTCCGGTTGATAGGAAGAAATTAACGATTAGTTATAAGCCTCTTATGAATATGTGTCCCGATTTAAATGAAGGGGATGCAGTGGTTGTTCGAGGGATTATTCCAATTGATGAAGTTCCATTGGTTTGTCTTTATACGACAGAGTGTAAGACTGCTTTGAAATTTTATTTTGTTGCTACGACTAAGTATTTATGGCTTATTAATAAAGAGGGATATTTGAAATATCATTATCAGGATTTGACTATTGATGTTATTAAAAATGGGATGTTGTCCAAAACTTTACTGCTTGGTAATATGCTTTTCAATGTTAATGGTATTAATGAAGTTCTTTTGGATTTTGTTAAATTATTTCAAGATGCAAATTATCGTGAGGAATTAATACAGAAGAAATTGGGGATTTTTTGTGGTACTGTTCCTACTGTTTTCTATCTCAATAATATTGGTTCTGGTATTAGTATTGGTCAAAATCATGAAATCGTATTTCATACGAAAGAGTTTCACTATAAATATAATATTTCCGACATTAAAAATTATGAACTATTATTGGATGATATGGTGGTAAGGGAGAAAAAGAGTAATAGGAGGGGAAGACTTACTGCAAATAAAAATAGTTGCTATGAAATGGTGTTGCGCGTTACTGTTAGTGATCAAATATTTTTGATTCCTATTCTTGAAAAGACTGCTTTTATGTCTTTATATTCTTCTACTAGCGTAGAATTTATGGAGAATAAAGCGTTTGCTGATGGATTAGTTAATTTGTTAGATGATTTGGATGAGGCTATGTTAAATGGTGAATTATAGTTTTTTATGATAATAATATATAAAAACCCAGTTGAGTATTGTACTCAATTGGGTTTTTATTCGTTTTCTTTATGTTTTTCTTTTGTAATTGGGATTTTAAAATAGAAACAAGATCCTTTATTTTTCTCTGAGGTAACTCCAAAGTCGTAGTTATGTAGTTGTAAGGCATTTTTTACAATAGATAATCCTAGACCAGTACCAACTAAGTTTCGTTTATGTTTCTTTTTATTTTTATAATATTTATCCCAGATATAAGGTAAGTCTTCTTCTTTGATTCCTTTACCAGTATCTTTTATTTCTACTAGGATGTCTTTTTCTTCTTTTACTATATTTATAAAGACAGTATTATCTTCTCCTGTATAGTTAATAGCATTATTGATGAGATTATATATAACTTGTTCTATTTTCTTTTTATCCGCATTAATTATAATTTCTTTTTCGTTATGATTAAATTTAAACTTATAATTCTCTGTTTCTTGTAGTACTTTATAGCGATGAATTATTTCTTTTGTTAACTCTATTAAGTTGAATTCTTCTTTTTGTAATTCATTGATATTTGATTGCATTTTAGATAATTCTAATATATCATTTACTAATATTGTTAAACGGTCAACTTCACTTATAATAATATCCATATCTTCTTTTTGTTTCTTTTTATCTTTCGTGTGAAGATCTCTGCTCATTTCAGCATAGGCTTTAATCATTGTTAATGGGGTTTTTAAATCGTGGGAGACGTTGGACATTAAATCTTGCCTTAACTCGTCTGTTTTTTCTAATTCATCTTTTGCATAATTTAAAGTGGATGCAAGTTCATTTAATTCTAAAATGTCTTCTTCCGTATGAAAGGATACGTCGAATTTTCCTTCTGCTAATCCTTTTGCGGTTTTATTTATAGCAACAATTGGTTCAGAGATGTGTCTTGAAATAAAATATGCAATGATGAATGATAGTATTAGAACAATGATTGTTACATATATCAACTGTGTTTGTAGGATATCTACTGTTCCATCAATGGGATCCATAGAGGTATTGATGAATGCATAGTTTTCAGAATCTAATTTGATTGCTTGTACTAGAGTTCTGTTATCATACATTGGATTAATTAATTCATAGGTTTGTCTTACTTTATTGCTTTTTATGAAATCATTTTTATATTTTAAAGTTTGCTCTTTGCTAGAAATGCAACCTTTTCCAAAATACATAGAAGTATATATTGTGTTTATTTTTTCATTTACTACTTCTATACAAACACTTTTATCCATAGCTTGTTGATCAATAATATCCGCAACATTTTCATTGTTTTTATATTTAATGAGAGTGTTAGCAACCTCTGCGATATCTTTTGTTTTACTCATTCGATAAAATTGATTTAAAAAAAGAACTTGGAATGCCCATAGGAATCCCAATATTAGTAGTGAAAATATTAAAAAGTATTGCCATATCTTTATATGTAGACTATTCTTTTTCATCAGCTTCTACAAATTTATATCCGGTGCCTCTTACTGTAACAATATGGTTTCTATAATTTCCTAGATTGTTACGAAGCATTTTGATGTGTGTATCTATTGTACGGTCATCTCCAAAGTAATCGTAGCCCCAGAGTTTTGACAATAATTGTTCTCTAGATATGGCAATTTCTTTATTTTTAATTAAATAGGTAAGGATTTCAAATTCTTTCGGAGTAATATTTATTAGTTTATTATCTATTTTCAAAGTGTGAGCAGAAAAGTTAAGTTCGAGAGTATTGAGTTTATATATATTGGGTAAATTTTGGTTTGTTCGATTATATATTGCTTTGATACGAGCTATTAACTCCTTTGGTGAGAATGGTTTCGTTAAATAGTCGTCAATTCCTAATTCAAACCCATGAAGTTTGTCGACTTCTTCTCCTCTTGCTGATAGTACAAGAGTAGGGATTTTCTTTTCTTTAGGAAGTTCTTCTAGCAAAGTATAACCGTCCATTTCTGGCATCATAATGTCTAGTACCAGTAAATCATAAGTATTGTGTTCTAATTTTTTTAAAGCTTCTTTTCCACTCGCTGCTTCATCGGTAGTAAAATGATTAGCAGTACAATATTCTTTGATGACTTCACGAATCATAGTTTCGTCATCTACAACTAATATTTTCATTTGAAATCCCTCCCTGTAGTAATATTATACTAAATAATGTGTAATTTGCGTGAAAAATAAAAGAAAAAAGATTTTTTTGCCAAAATAGTAAATTTATATTATAATTTGAGGTAGTGGGAGAGATTTTATGACTGATGATAAGTTAGAGCAGTTGAGAAACGCTTTTTATGAATCTATTCTTTTATTGCAGGATGAAAAAGATATTATGGATGCTTTACCAGCTCCTGAGTTTCAAAGTTTTTTTCCTTTAATGGAAGGATTGATATCTAAGCTTGTAACTGAATGCAAGGAGTTTCAAAGCTTAGGAAATGATCTTGATGTTTTGGAAGAAGTGGAACTATTAAAGAAAAAGATTGATATTTGTAAAAATAGAGTAGAATTAGTAAAGAAACAAGTGAGTGAAGACAGTTTAGAAAGTCAGGCTGCTTGTTCTAAACGTCATTTGATTTTTGCTAAAACTTCTTTTGGTTCTACATTTTTACAAAAAGATTTGAAAGAAATTCCTAATGAATATTATGATAAAGTATTAGACACTTTAGATACTTTAGAGTTTGGAGATTTTGGGTCTAATACTGAAAAGGTAAGACAGTTAACTAATAATAAAAAGTTATTTGGGCTATATGAAATTAAAGAATTTAAAGTTAGATTGGTTTACCGGGTGTTAGATGGTGATATGGTTTATGTTATGCAGACAAGAATGAAGAAGGATGATAATTCTTCTTTAGATCAGAAAGATTTGATTTATCGTAGTCGTAATACGAATGATGAATTTCAAGCTTTGAAAGAAAAAATTCAAGATTCTCATGAGAGAGAATTGTTGATTATGGAACATGAGGGTATTCGAGATGAAATTTTATCAGAATTAAAAACAGGTAAGAGAGATGGTAAGGGGGATAAAAAATAATGGATAATTTTACTAAACAAATAAAGAATGCACAGGGATTAAGAAATTTGGAACAGACTAAGTTGGCTTATTCTCATGAAATTCTTGCTAACTTGTCGGATGATCCTTCCTTGGTAGATGTACTAACAGAGGATCTGGGAATCTCTGATATAGAATTATTTGAAAAGTTGAGTGGTACTACTCAGGGTAATATTACTTTTTATGATCAGAGTCTTTCTTCCATTCGTGTTTTTTCTAAGAGCAAAAATAATCATTCAAATAAAACTAAATAGTAAGATGTTGTCTTACTTTTTTTAATGAGTAAAAAGTTACTGCTAAAACATTGATAGAAATTGCGATAATTAGTCCCCATAATCCTATTTTTAATAAGGATAGTATTACTAATAGTGTTGATCTTATGATTACTCCTATTGCTGTTGCAACCATGGCATCTTGACTTTTTCCCATGGCATCTAGTGCGGAAGAAAGAGGAGACTGGATATATTGGAATAGGCAAATAGGTGCTAAAAATCTCATGTATGCTATTCCTTCTGTTGTGTGATAAATTAGTTTTAGTGGAAATTCTGGCGTTATAATAAAGAAGATAGTGATAGGTACTCCTATTAGTAAAGAATAAGTGATTGCTTGCTTTATCTTTCTTTTTACTGATTCATAATTTCCTCTTGAGTATTCTCTAGAAACTATTGGGAGTAAAGCTTGAGAGATTGCCATTGTAAAAAAAGATGGTAGTAATAGTAAAGGCATTACATATCCAGATAATATTCCATATTCTATGGTAATATATTTTGATGAATAGCCCATGCCTATTAGGGTTGATGTCAAAAGAATTGGTTCTAAAAAATATCCAATACTTCCTAATAATCTACCAGTAGTATTTGGTATTCCTATAGATAAAGATTCTTTCATATAATCTTTTTTAGGTTTTAAATCCTCTTTTTTTATTTGCAATTTTTTAGGCAAAAATAGAAATAATATTAAAATGGAAGCAAGTTCACTGATTACATTGGATAATATAATATAACATACTGCGTATTCTAATCCTTTAGGTAAAAAATAGGGTATTCCTATTATCATTAAAGTCAATCTTACAATATCCTCTATTAGGTTTGAAATTACGTGAGGAGTCATTTTTTCTTTTCCGAAAAAATAACTTCTACAAATACTTGATAAGCTGGTAAAGGGAATTACTACGGCGATTGCTAAAATGGGAAGGTAACATCTAGCATCGTGAAGTAGTTGTGTAGATAGAATAGGCGCTATTGTGATGATTGTGATTATCAGTAGTATATTTACAAAAGCAGCAATGGGGAGGATAGAAAAAAATAGTCTAATATTATTTTTTCTTTTTTCTGCTACTAGTTTTGATAGTGCAGTTGGTAGCCCAAATTGACCAATTCCAATAAATAGGGAAAATGTAGGGAGTACCATCATATATAGTCCTAGCCCTTCGGTTCCTATTAGTCTACTCATGATTATTTTTATTAGCATTCCTAGTAATTTTGTTAATAGTCCACCTATTAATAATATAATTACAGATTTCATAAATTTTTCTTTCATACTAAAATATATGATAAAAAATAATTTCTATTAAATGTAAAAAAAGGCTTTAAAAAAATTCATTTTGTGGTATCATTAATATGAAAGATGTAGTTACTTTATTTGTCAATTTTTTGTCAATCGAACAATTGTAAAAATATGTCAATGTAATTTGTCAAAAAATAGGAAAAATAAAAAAAATAAAAATTATGTCTTTGTTCTTATTTATAGAGTATGGTAGACTAATTTTAGAGGTGGAAATAATGAGCGGATTAATCGAATTTTTAACAACAGAGGAAATGATATTGGTATATGTACTGGTGGGGATTGCATCCGTTTTATATTTTATAATTTATATTTTAGATAAAACTGCAATGAAGAGAAAGCAAAGACAGAATACACGTGAGTTGCAGAAGATTGTGTTAGAAAGTTCTACAGATTCTTTAGATGAAAAGGTTGAAAATGTTTCAGAAGAACCAGTTTTAATGCCTATTACTGGAGAAATGAAAGTGGAAGAGCCGGTTGTTTTAGAGGTTAAAGAATCAGAACCAGTTTTGGAAGTTTCTAATGTTAGTCAACCTGAAGAAGTAGCAGTTATGCCTGAAGTAGAGCGTCTTTCTATTGAAGAACAACCTGTACAAGTTGATGCTACTGAGATTATTTCAGAAGAATCTACTGAACTTCCTAAAGTTGAAGAAGAATTACAATATACTAGTATTGAACCAGATCCAAATGAAGCACAAGCTGAATTAATGAGACTTACAGAGACTTTAGAAAAGGCTGAAGAAGAAGTTAAGAATATTGATTTAACTGCATTTGAAGAAGAACAAGAACAAAATGCAATTATAAGTTTAGATGAATTAATGAGTAGAAATAAAGCTTTATATGAAAGTGGAGAGTTAGAAAAACTTGAAGATGAAGGTAATGAACCTATTAGTTTACAAGATTTAGAAGAAAGAATGAAAGCTGTACAGACAGAAGTAGAGTCTATTGAAGCAGAACCAAGTATTGTTACTGTTGAAGAGTCTATTTCTGAACCTAAGCAAATGGTTCTTGATGATTTTCAAACTGTGTCTATTTCTGTCCCAGATACATCAAAAGTAGAAGAAAAACCAGTTTATCAAGAACATAAGAAGTTTAAGAGTAGTCCAGTTATTTCACCTGTCTTTGGTATTGAAAAACCTGTGGTTAATAATAGTTCTGATATTGAACTTGAAAATACAGCTAATTATGAAAAACTTGATGAAGAAATTAGAAAAACAAATGAGTTTTTAATGACATTAAAAGAGTTACAGAAAAACTTAGATTAAGCTCCTCTGGGAGCTTTTTTGCTGGTTGTAAAACTTGGATAAATATGATATAATTTGTACACGTAAAGAGGTGTTGTCTATGAAAAAACATCCATTAGATATTGCAATTTTGATTTGTTTAATTATTATCATTGTTTTACTAGTTATTTTAATATGGCCTACAGGGGACGATACTAGCAAAAAGAATAGTAAAAAAGATACAGAAACTAAAGAAGTCGTTGAGAAAGAAAAGAGTAAAGAAAAAAACAACTCTACAGATAATACTAGTAGTGATGATTCTAGTAAAACATTATTTACTGATACAGCAAAAGCTCAAAATGAAGAGGAAGTAGTCTCTTATATTAGTGAAGTAGAACAAGAAGTAGAAACTTTAGCTCAGGAACAACAAAATTCTAAAAGTGTAAAAGAAAAGTTAGAAGATACTTTTATTACACTTACAGACTTTATTTTTTATGGAGGTAGTATTAAAGGTGTTACTTTCCAAGAACTTACGGATAGTGCAAAAGAAAGTGTTCTTACTCTTTATGAAAAAATTGATAGCACTATAGAAAGTAAGTTTCCTAATTATAAAGAGGACATTAAATCTACTGCTAAGAAGAGTTATACAACAGTTGTGTCTAAGGCAAGCGAGTTGAAAGATACTATTATTTCTAAATATAAAGAAAAGGTTGGCGAAGAAGCGTATAATAATGTTGTAGACAGTTTTACAGAAGATAAAAATCGTTTTCAAGATGCTTATACACCATATGTAGAAAAAGGGAAAGAAATTGGTAGTCAAGCGATTGAGAAAGGTAAAGAAGCTGTTGGTAGTGCTATTGATAAATTAGATAGCTGGTATCAAGGATTTAAAGAAAGTAGGGAGTAATTTGCGTACAGTAGGGATTTTAACATTAGGTTGTAAAGTAAATACATATGAAAGTGAATATATTATTCATTTATTAAAAGAAGCTGGTTATCAGATTAAAGATTTTGATGATGCTTGTGATGTATATATTATTAATACTTGTACTGTTACCAATACGAGTGATATTAAATCTAGAAAGATGATTCGTAAAGCAATTAGAAAAAATCCGGATGCTTGTGTTGTTGCCATGGGATGTTTTATTGAAGCAAATAAAGATTTTCAGTTACCAGGGCTTGATATTATTCTAGGTAATAGAGATAAGTCTAAAATTATAGAGTTACTTGATGAGTGGTTTTTAAAACAAGAAGAAATTCGTAGATTATATTCAACTTTACCTAGAGAATTTGAAGATATGTATATTAATGAATTTCCTGGTAGAACGAGAGCTTTTGTAAAGATTCAAGATGGTTGTGAGAATTTCTGTTCTTATTGTATTATTCCTTTTGTACGTGGAAAATGTCGTAGTAAGAATCCTGATGAAGTCATTGATGAGATTACAGATTTAGTTAATCATGGATATCAAGAAGTGGTTTTAACTGGCATTCATACTGGAAATTATGGTGTTGATCTTGATACTAATTTTGCTTCTTTATTAAAAAGAGTAGTAGCAATTCCTGGACTTTTACGTCTTCGTATTTCTTCTATTGAAATTACAGAATTAACGAAAGATGTTTTAGACGTTATTAGAGATTCTTCTATTATTGTTGATCATATGCATATTCCTTTACAGGCTGGTAGTAATCATGTTTTGTCTTTAATGAATCGTAAATATGATTTGGATTATTACTTTAATAAGATAAAGGAAATTAGGGAAGTTCGTCCTAATATAGCAATTACTACTGATGTTATTGTTGGTTTTCCAGGGGAAAGTGAAGAAGATTTTTTAGAGACTATCGATACGTGTAAAAAAGTTGGTTTTACTAAAATTCATGTTTTTCCTTATAGTGAAAGAAAAGGTACGAAAGCAATGGAACTCCCTGATCATATAGAGCCTAGTGTTAAGAAAGAAAGAGCTAGAAGACTTCTTCTAGTATCTAAAGAATTAGAGTGCTCTTACTATGCTTCTTTTGTAGGAAGTGAAGTAGAAGTTTTAGTAGAAGAAGAAAAAGATGGTAAGAGTTATGGACATACTGATAATTATTTACATGTAGAAATACCTTCTGTTCTTCCTCATAATACTTTTGTTAAAGTTAAGATACAAAGTGTTTCTTATCCTTATTGTATTGGAGAAGTTTCTTTGTTACAATAGCAATAGAAAGAAGGTAGGTTATGGATAACTTTATGTTTCAAAAATTAATGTCTTCTAAAGAAAAAGAAGAAGAAAATCAAAAGAAAGAAGAACAGTCTGTTTTAGAGAGCTCAGGAGTAGAAGTGTTAAGTAGGGAAGAAAAACCAATTACTGCTTCAATAGAAAAGACTGTTCGTGAAGAGGAAGAGACAGAACAAGAGGGGTATACTGCTAGAAAAAATAATTAATCATTTATAGGAGGAAAGTATGGATATCTATATCAAGGGACATTATCAGAGAAGTATTTATCAAAATAGTAATGGTTACCATATTGGACTTTTTAAGGTGCGAGAGACAAATAGTCCTGAGCTTACACCTTTTCTAGATAAAACAATTACTTTTACTGGGTATTTTCATGAACTAAATGATATGGATACCTATCTTTTTTTTGGTCAAATGGTAGAGCATCCTAAATATGGGTTGCAGTTTTCTGTTACTAGTTATGAAAGATGTAAGCCAGAGGAGAAAGATGCGATTGTTGAGTTTTTGACGAGTGGTTTATTTAAAGGAATTGGAGAGAAAAAAGCTAAGGCTATTGTAGATGTACTTGGTAAAGATACGTTGCAGATTATTTTGGAAAATCCAGATAATTTGATTTTAATTCCGGGTATTACTAAAACTAATATAGATACTTTACATAATAAATTAAAGGAATATGAGTCTAGCTATGAGACAGTGTTATATTTATCCAATTTAGGTTTTTCTACTAAGGATTCAATGCTTATTTATAATTATTACAAAGATAGAGTGAAAGAAGTTATTGAAGAAGATATTTATCAATTGGAATATAGTATTTATGAACTTAATTTTAAAAAGATTGATCGTATTGCTTTAAAGAACGGAATGGCAAAAGATTCTTTTGTTCGTGTTAGAGCCGCAATTTTATATATTATGGAAGAAGTTAGTAATACTTATGGGCACAGTTATTTTTATTATGATGAAATTTTTCAGTATTTACCTAGAGTACTGTTAATCAGTATTTCTGATGAAGTATATAAGAAAGCTATGGAGTCTTTGATTGTAGATTTAATGATTGTAAATAAGGAAGATAGATATTATTTAAAGGATATGTGGGAAGCAGAGACTTTAATTGTAAAGAGATTTCGATTATTAGCTCATAAAGAGGATGAAGATTTTAAGAACTTAGAGGATAAACTAACTGAAATGGAAAGTGTTTTTGATATTTCTTATAATGAAGAGCAAAGACGCGCGATATTAGATAGTATTCGTAAAAGCTTTTTAATTATTACTGGTGGACCTGGAACAGGTAAAACTACGATTATGAAGGGTATTATTGAGTTATATAAAGAAGTTCATAAACTTAGTTATGAAAAGTTAGCTGAACGTGTTCAATTACTTGCTCCTACAGGTAGAGCTGCGAAAAGAATGAGTGATGCTACTTTAATGCCAGCGAGTACAATTCATCGTTTTTTGAAATGGCAAAAAGAGACGAATAAGTTTCAAGTAAATGAGTATCATAAGAGTAAAGCTGAAGTCGTTATTCTTGATGAATCTAGTATGGTTGATACTTTACTTATGGCTAGTTTGTTACGTGGTATTTCTGCTAATTGTAAAGTGATTATGGTAGGAGATAGCTATCAATTACCATCGGTTGGACCGGGACAAGTATTACATGATTTAATTAGTAGTTCAAAACTACCAGTTGTTGAATTAAAAGAATTATATCGTCAGGGTAAAGATTCTAATATTTTGACACTTGCTTATGATGTGCGTAAGGGAGAAGTGGTTGATGATGTTTTTAATAAGGAGGAAGATTTAACTTTTATTGAATGTAGTGATGATGATGTTATTTCTAATTTGATGGATGTTTCTTCTACGTTTAAAGACTTATCTTATAAAAATTTTCAAATTTTAGCTCCAATGTATAAAACAAAATGTGGTATTGATATGATTAATCAAAGACTACAAGTTATTTTTAATCCAAAAGATAAAAGTAAAAAAGAGCTTGTTGTTGGTGATGTGATATTTCGTGAAGGTGATAAAGTAATTGAACTTACGAATATGCCGGATGAAAATATTTATAATGGTGATATTGGTATCATTAGTCAGATTGTTACTCAACCGGCTAAAAAAATTACCATTGATTTTGATGGTAATGAAGTTACTTTTACAGCAGCTAATTTTAATAAAATTCGTTTAGCTTACGCGATTTCAATTCATAAGGCACAGGGAAGTGAATTTGATGTTGTTGTGATGCCAATTGTTCAAGGATATAGAAAAATGCTTTATCGTAAGCTTGTATATACTGGAATTACTAGAAGTAAGAAAATGTTATATTTAATTGGTGATAAGAATGCACTTAGACAAGCAGTTAATAATACTTCTTCTGATATTCGTAGAACTACAATTAAAGATTTTTTAGAAAATGGTATAAAATAAAATGTTTAGTCTCATAATAAAAATGAGGTGATAAACATGGAAAAGAAAACGATGAATAAAGTATTATGGGCTGCTGTATTAGGAGGTATGGGTGTTGCTGGATATATGTATATGAAAAAGAACCCTAGTGCCATGTCTAATATGAAGGAAATGGCAAAAAATGCAGCGAAAAAAACTTATGATAAGTTAGAAGATATTGACTAGGAAACTAGTCTTTTTTCTTGTCTTTTTATTATTTATGTAATACAATAGAGCCAATTTAAGAGGTGGCTTATGGAAGATGATAAAATAATGCAGATAATTAGTAGTTTTGGTCTTAGCTTTGGGGTATTTACTATTCTTGGAATTCCTTTTTTGAATGATGTCGTTTCTTTTCTTGCCATTGGTGGGGCTTCTGTTGTTGCTACTCCAGTAGTTTATTTTGGATTTAAAAAGATAAACGAAAGATGGTGGGAAAAGGAGGAAAAGAGATTAAGAAGTGTAAGACAGACGTTTGCTATGATGGCAGAAGATAGATATGAAAAGGATAAAATAATAGGAAAAACAACTACTAATTTTTATTCTAAGTTGGAAGATATGAAAAAAGAGTTTAATCTATCTTTGGAAGCTAATGATTTTGATCAGATTAATGATTTATTATATTTAATTAATGCTAATTATTATGAAAAGATAGTAAGTTTGATGCCTGGATATTGTAGAGAAGAAATTATAGATAAAGTTGTGAATCAGATAGGTCTTTATTTTGTTGGAAAGGGTCAAAGTGGTTTTCACAGAAAAGATCTTTTAAATATTTTAAATAATTGTTATTTTATTAAGGACGAAATAAAAAAAGAGATTTATGATGAGTTTATTTCTTCTGAAGTTTCTTTTGGAAAATGGATTAGTCATGGTATTCGTAATCGAAATGTTGATATTATGGATGAAGATGCTTTTTATGCTGAGAAAAAGAAAGAACTTCCGCCTATGCCTGGTTTTGATATAGAGTCTACTGAAAATTATAAGAAGATAATTCAGGGAATTATTTCTATGGATACTTATTTAGGGCAATTTGGTGATATTAGTCAATTAGAATGGGATATGGATGCATTACAAGAATTTCTTTCTATTATGTTAAAAGACCATAGAAGTGAAATTGTTGCTTATAATAGTCAATTGTCTAATTTTGATATTGCGTGTAGTTTTATTCATAATGCGATGTGTTATGCTGTTGTAAATAATAAAACTGAAGTCGGTCCTAGAGAGATGCTTCATACACTTAAAAATTGGGAGAAACTCCCTTTTCAATTACGTTGTGATGTAGCAACTACTGTTGTAGAGAAGATGAGTTTGGAAAGGAATAATCATCCTTTTTATCATAATCCTGCGAAGAAAAAGGCGAAAATTATATCTTTTAATAAATTAAATAATGATGAAAACAAATAAAAGTGTGATATTATATGAAGAAAAGGAGAGATTTTATGAATAAAATTAATCAATTGAATGGAAAAAATTAAGAAATGTTTTAGCATCTTCTGTCGTGTTAGGGACGTTAGCTCTTACTGGTTGTAGTGAGAGAGAACTTGCTACAGAGGTAGAGTCTATTTACGACGTTTTTGATGTTAATGAGGGAGTAAAACAAGTTATTGATGTACCTGGAGAAGAGTTTAAATTAGTTGTAGAATATTCTGCAGATTTAAATGATGAATCAGAATGGACAATTACTGCTCCAAAGAAATTAACTACTAAAACCTATACGCAAGGATTAGATAGTGATACTAACGTTTATATTGATAATATTCATACGGATGTTTCTACTGTTTCGGATTATACTATTATGAATGGTATATTACAGGATAGTATGGATGACAGAATTCATAATAGTTTAATGTTAGGCTTTCCGATTTCTGATGATGTATGTCATATTGGTATTAATCAAATAGAGGGACAAAATGATACTTTTATTTCTGGTACTTGTTATGCATTTAATGGTAATGGTAGTGGTAGCTTTGAAGAACAGAGGTTTCAAGAAGGAGATTATTTAGAGAATGGTGTTTATGGAAGTTTAATTTCTTCGTCTTATGGGTTGCTAATTCAAAGAGGAGATAATGAACCTTATGGCGTTGATGTTGACTCTACTGTAATTGTGTATGCTGATGATGAAGTTCAAGTTGAAGATAAGGATAAGATTATCACTTATCGTTATGATAGGAATGGAAATAAGGAAGAGGTTAGTTCTGAAAAAGTAAAAACTAAGTAAAAAAAATATAGTTAGTGATAAGTAATAGATATTGTTGAAATAGAATGATTGTTGTGTCAAATATAGTAAAGTTTTCTTTGAAAAACTTTACTTTTTTGTTATAATAGTAACAGTTAGATATTAGGAGTGATAATAAATGGCATTAAAATATGATGAGTCATCGATTAAGATATTGGAAGGACTTGAAGCAGTTAGAAAAAGACCTGGTATGTATATAGGTTCTACTGATAAAAGAGGTCTTCACCATCTAGTGTGGGAAATTGTTGATAATGCTATTGACGAAGCAATTAATGGGTTTGGTGACTATATTAAAATTATTTTACATAGTGATAAATCTGTTAGTATAGAGGACCACGGACGTGGTATTCCTACAGGTATGCATGCTTCTGGTAAGTCAACTCCAGAAGTTATTTTTACGGTACTTCATGCTGGTGGTAAATTTGAAAGTGATGGATATAAAGTATCTGGTGGACTTCATGGTGTGGGTAGTAGTGTTGTTAATGCACTTTCTAAATGGATGGAAGTAACCATTAAACATGATAAGGGAGAATACTATATTCGTTTTGAAAATGGTGGACATGTTGCAGTACCTTTGAAAAAGATTGGAACTACAAATAAGACAGGTACTACTGTTCGTTTTATGCCTGATGATACTATCTTTTCAACAACTAATTTTTCTTATACAACAATATGTGAGAGAATGCAGGAATCAGCTTTTCTTTTAAAGGGAATTACGATTGAAGTTATTGATGAAGAAGATGAGAGAAGTAGTAAATTCCATTATGAACGTGGTATTGAAGAATTTGTTGAAGATATGAACAAAGGTAAGAATACGCTTCATAAGGTTTTAGCAATCACTGGTACTAAAGATAAGATGGAAGTAGATATTGCGATGCAGTATACTGATTCTTATAATGAAACAATTGTCAGTTTCGTTAATAATGTTAAGACCATTGATGGTGGTACTCACGAAGTAGGATTTAAAACAGCTTTAACTCGTGTTTTTAATGATTATGCGAAAAGTAATGGTTTTTTGAAAACAAAAGATAAAGCGCTTGAGGGAAGCGATGTTCGTGAAGGACTTACTGCAGTTATTAGTTTGAAGATTCCTGAAGGTATTTTACAATTTGAAGGTCAAACAAAAGGTAAGCTTGGTACTCCTGGTGCACGTGTTGCGGTTGAAAATATTGTTACTGAACAAATGAGAGTTTTCTTAGAGGAAAACAAGTCTATCGCAACCGAAATTATTAATAAGAGTTTACGTAGTAAAATCGCAAGAGAAGCTGCGCGTAAAGCTCGTGAAGAAGCTCGTAAGGGAACAAGTAAGAAAAAGGAAGAGAGAAGTTTATCAGGTAAACTTGCTCCTGCTCAAAGCAAGGATAAAACTAAAAAAGAATTATTCTTAGTCGAGGGAGATTCTGCAGGTGGATCTGCAAAGCAAGCAAGAGATAGACGTTATCAAGCAATTCTTCCATTACGTGGTAAGGTTTTAAATACAGAAAAAACTAAAGAAGATGATATTTTAAAGAATGAAGAAATTAATACTATGATTTATACAATTGGTGCTGGATACGGTTCTAACTTTGATATTGATGATTGTGAATATAGTAAAGTTATTATCATGAGCGATGCTGATGAAGATGGTGGTCATATTCAGTGTTTGTTATTAACTTTTTTCTATCGTTATATGAAACCTTTAATTGAAGATGGTCGTTTATTCGTGGCCCTTCCTCCATTATTTAAAGTTCAATCTGGTAAGAATGTCGAGTATGCTTATACTATTGAAGAAATGAAGGAAAAGTCAAAAGGTAAAAGATGTGAAATCCAAAGATATAAAGGTCTTGGTGAAATGAATGCAGATCAGTTAGGTGAAACTACAATGCATCCAGGTAGTCGTACTTTGATTCGCGTTAATATTGAAGATGCACAATTAGCTGAAAAACGTGTTTCTGTTCTTATGGGAGATGAAGTTGCTCCAAGAAAAGAATGGATTGATGAGAATGTTGAGTTTACTTTAGAAGATGAGTATAAAATATAGAAGAGGGTGAAGTTATGCCAAGAAAGAAAAGTGAAACACAAGAAGTAATAGAAAAAATATTTGATTATACTCTAGAAGATATCATGGGTGAGAGATTTGGAAGCTATTCTAAATATATTATTCAAGAACGTGCTATTCCTGATGCTAGAGACGGATTAAAACCAGTTCAACGTCGTATTTTATATTCTATGCATAAAGAGAAAAATACTTATGATAAGGGATATCGTAAGAGTGCTAAGACCGTTGGAGATGTTATTGGTAATTATCATCCTCACGGTGATACTTCTATTTATGATGCCATGGTTCGTATGAGTCAGCCTTGGAAGACTAGACTACCTTATATTGATATGCATGGTAACAATGGATCTATTGACGGAGATAGTCCCGCTGCTTATCGTTATACCGAAGCTCGTCTTTCTAAGATTAGTAATGAAATGCTTCGTGATATTGATAAAGATACAGTAGAATTTGCTCCTAACTTTGATGATACAACGTTAGAGCCTACGGTATTGCCTGCACGTTTTCCAGCACTTCTTGTTTATGGTGCTATGGGTATTTCTGCAGGATATGCTACCAATATTCCACCTCATAATTTAGGGGAAGTTATTGATGCAACTATTCATAGGATCGATAATCCTAATTGTAGTTTAGATACTTTAATGAAATATGTTAAAGGACCTGATTTTCCAACTGGTGGTATTATTGAAGGTATTGATGGGATTCGTTCTGCTTATCAAACTGGTCGCGGTAAGATTGTTGTTAAATGTAGATATACTGTTGAAGAGAGTAAGAGTGGTAAATCTATTGTTATTACTGAAATTCCATTTGAAGTTAATAAAGCTTTAATGGTTAAGAAAATTGATGATATTCGTATCGATAAGAAAATCGATGGTATTCAGGAAGTACGTGATGAGAGTGCAGCTGATGTTCGAGTAGTTATCGATTTAAAGAAAAATGCGAATGTTGATTTGATTATTAATTACTTATTAAAAAATACAGATATGCAAATAAATTACAATTTCAATATGGTAGCAATTGTAAATAAACGACCTAAGTTATTAGGACTTGCAGGATGTTTAGATGCATTTATTGCTCATCAAAGAGAAGTTGTTCGTCGTCGTACGGAATTTGATTTAGCTCATGCAAAGGCTCGTTATCATATTGTTGAAGGTTTAATTAAGTGTATTTCTATTTTAGATGAAGTTATTCGTGTGATTCGTGAATCTAAAAATAAGAGTGATGCTAAAGAAAACTTAGTAAAAGAATTTGAATTTACTATGGAACAAGCAGAAGCTATTGTTACTTTACAACTTTATCGTTTAACGAATACGGATGTTGTTGCTTTAGAAGAAGAAATGGCTAATTTGGAGAAAATTATTAATGGCCTTACAGCAATCTTAGGTAGTGAAGATGTAATGAAGTCTGTTATGAAAAAAGATTTACGTGATGTAAAGAAAGATTACCCTACAGAACGTCTTACTGATATTAAAGAAGAAATTACTGAAATTAAGATTGATACTACGGCTATGATTCCTAGAGAAGATTGTGTTGTTATGGTTACTCGTGATGGATATGTTAAGCGTACTTCATTTAGAAGTTATACTGCATCTAATCCAGAGGATATCACTATTAAAGAAAATGATTATATTTTAGGAATTTATGAGATGAATACAATTGATACTTTACTTGTATTTACTACTCATGGTAATTATTTACATATTCCAGTACATATTTTACCTGACTTAAAATGGAAAGATATGCCTAAACATGTAAGTAATGTTATTGAAACTTCCCCTGAAGAGTCTGTTGTTAGTGCTATTCCTGTTACGTCTTTTGATACTGATAAAAATGTTGTTGTTATTACAAAGAATGGTATGATTAAACGTAGTAAGTTAGCTGACTTTAAACTTTCTCGTTATTCTAAACCAACTAGTTGTATGAAATTAAAAGATGATGATTTAGTTATTGATGCATTTATTGAAGAAAAAGATACTCTATTTATTACAACTGATAGTGGTTATGGATTAACATTTAAAACAGAGGAAGTTCCTATTGTTGGAGTAAAGGCAGCTGGTGTTAAAGCAATGAAGTTAAAAGATGACCATGTGGTATCTATTAATCAGTATTCTCCACTAGAAGCTGAATATATTTCTATTATTACTGATAAGGGAACTGGTAAGCGTGTACATTTATCTGAATTTGAACTTTCTACACGTGCTAGGCGAGGACTTTTAGTACTTCGTGAAGTTAAGAGTAATCCATATCATGTAATAAAAACGTTTATCACTGATTCTAAGAATTATATTGGTATTAAGAATGGAGAAATTGACACTTTAAAATTAACGGAATTAAATATTGCTGATCGTTATTCTACAGGTGGGCAAATTTCTAAGCATGAACTTAGTGATAGTTTCTTAATTGCTACTCTTCAGAGAAGAGAAGAAGTAGAACAAGAAAGTATTTCTACTCTAAGTGATATGGAAGAAGTAAATGTTCAAGAAAAAACGGTTCCTAAAAAAGAAAAAATTTCTTTAAAAGAAATCGATGATCGCTTAATGACGATAGATGATTTTTTGAAGTAGATAATTAATTTGAATAGTCAAAAAAGGAGAAAATTTTCTTCTTTTTTTTCATATACTGTAGTGGTGGTATATATGTCGAAAGAGAGTTTTAAATCTTTTGCTAGAAGTCATACAGAACTTGCTAATTATGTTATGAATGGAAAAACAAATTGGCAGCGGTTATATGAGTTATATGAGATTTATGGAGAAAATAGTAGTATTTGGAATGACTACTTTTCTTCTAATGTTACCAATAGGGAAACCGAACTTTCTGAACTTTCTACTAATTTTAAAGATTTGCTTAATCATGTTAAGAATATAGATTTGGATTCTGTTCAAAAGGGTATTACTAATATTCAGAAGGCTTTAGGAGTATTACAAGATATAGGTATTGGCAAAAGTGCTTCCGTTGCTACTTATGAGCCACGACCATTATATCAGCATTTTGATGATTGATTATGGATATTAAAACTATTCATGCAGTTAAAAGTAATCCTGTAATTCATTCTTATTTGAGTGTTGACTCTTCTTGGTATAAACAATTAAATAGGAACCCTGATGCTATAAAAGAATTAGAGAAAGTTGCTAAGAGACATTTTAAATTAACTGTTCCAGATCGATTAGAAAGGTTTGTAGGAAATATTGAAATGCTTTCTTCTTTTATAGATGTATTAAAATAGATTTTATGATAAAATAGTGGTATGGAAGAGTTAATTGAAAAATTAGAACAATTAAAAAGGGAAATAGCAAGAGAAGATGTTGTTGTTCAATATTTAAAAGAAAAGGAAAATATTTTTAATGATATAAGTCTTATTTCTAAAATAGAAAGTTATAAACAATATCCTTCGGAGAAAGTAAAAGAGGAGATTGAAAGTTCGCCTTCTTTTTTGGCGTATAAAGAGCAAGAAACTAATGTTAATTTGTTAATCCTTGGTATTAATCAGAAATTTAAAATTCTTCGTGGTGAGTTTGATTGTAAGAAAGAGTGATAGCATGAAAATTATTAGTGGAAAATATAAGGGACGTAATTTACAAGGATTTGACATTGTTGGTACTAGACCGACTATGGATAGGGTGAAAGAAAGTTTATTTGCCATGATTCAGACTTGGCTTAATGATGCTGTTGTTTTAGATTTATTTGCTGGTAGCGGTAATTTGGGAATAGAAGCTTTAAGTCAAGGGGCAAAATATGCTTATTTGGTTGATAAAAATCGAAAGGCTTATCGTGTTATTCAGAATAATATTAGTAATTTGGGAGCCTGCGATGTTTCTGTTTGTTGTATGGATTATCGAAGGGCTTTAAATGAATTTTCTGATGCTGGTCTTACTTTTGATATTATTTTTCTTGATCCTCCTTATCAAACTGATTTTGTCGCAAAAAGCATTATTGATATTATGGACTTTCATCTTTTGAGCTCTAGTGGAATTATTGTTGCTGAAAGTGACAAGCTGGAAAAAATTATTTATCCTTCCACTTTGGAAATTGTCAAGAGCAAAAAATATGGTGATAAATGGGTAGCTATCTTGCGACGAGTGTGATAAAATAATCGTAAGATAGGTGATTATATGAGAAAGTTAAATAATCGTGGTTTTGCTATTTCGACATTATTGTATGGACTTATGATAATGTCTTTATTAGTTGTTTTGGCTTTATTTGGAAATTTGAGTACTAATCGTCACAATACTGTTACCTTTGTAGATAAAGTGGAAGATGAACTTAACCGATTGAGCGTTACTAATACGGAAGGTGGTCATACTGGTGGTGAAGTGGATGCTCAAGGTAGAGAATATATTGCTCCGGAAAGTGGTTGGTATAAAATAGAATTATGGGGCGCAGCTGGTTATGGTTCTAGTGGCGGTAAGGGGGCTTATGTTTCAGGAATTATTTTTTTAGAAGATAATGATTATCTTTATTTCTATGTTGGAGAACAGGGAAAGTCTTCTGGGACAGCGTTTAATAGTGGCACTACTAAAGGTGGTGGTGCTACTGATGTACGTCTTATTTCTGGTGATTGGAATGATACAGATTCTAAGAATTCTCGCATCATGGTGGCCGGTGGCGGAGGCTCTGCTGGTAATGGTGGAGCTATTGCTGGTCAAGGTAGTAGCCCAGGGACACAGACAGTAGGTAATGCAAGTTCTACTGGTGGAGGAGGATATGATGGCTCTACTGGTACTGGCGGTGGTTCTTCTTATATTGCAGGATATGCTGGTGTTCGGTCTTCTACAGGGCAGACATCAAAATCATTTACAATTCATCGTGGTGAATATAATGCTGATGGTTCAATGAAATTGGAAACATTTACTCCAGTTATCTATAATGGTATGATGATTGCTGGAGTGAATTCTGGTGCTGGTAAGTTTAAGATTACAAAGGTATCTAATAACGATATTAGTAATCCTCCTAGAAGAGGAAGTAATCCAGCTTTAAATAATGTTAGGTATATTCGTGATTGTGTTACAGGTTCTAGTAGTGGAACTAATGTTGCGAATTGGTTAGAAATTCAGGCAATCAAAGACGGAGTAAGACAGACACTTACTTATGTTGGTACAAGTGGTGGTACTCTTGCTAGTGATAAACGTTCTATTATTAATGATGGAAAGGCTGATGCTCCTGGCACTTATGCTACGATTAATGGTAGTGGTGAAAAGTGTGTTACTTATAGATTGAATTCTACTATGAATTTAGATGAAATTGCTGTATGGCACAATTATTCTTATACTAGCACATCTTCTAGAGTTACTGGACATGAGTTATCTGTAAAGTCTGATAATGGTAATTGGGTTCCGCTACGTAAAGTTAGTACAGACACTTCGTCTACTGGTCAGCAGAATGAATATGAAACGAGTGATGGAATACGTTATAATACTTTTCAGTATGATTCTACAGGAGCTCTACCGGAAGGGAATTATTATATTTTCTCTTCTGCGAGTGATAACAAGGTTTTAACTTTGAAAGAGGAAGGAGAAACTTATGTTGTTACGTTAGAGTTGTTTACTGGTGAAGATAGTCAAATGTGGAGAGTTTATAAGAATGGTAGCTATTACCATATTCAAAATACACAAGCTCAGAAAGATTTTATTGTATTGGATTCTAATACCTCTTTGGTTTATTTAAATGATCCGGATTTTTCAGCAAATATTCAAAATCTTACAATTAATCCATTAGGAAATGGTTATTATACTATATCTCCAGTTGGTACGAGTAATATTAGGGTTGGGTATACAAGTGTTACATCTACCGCACTTTATAGTTTGACTTCTTCTAGTAATCATTTTCAAAGGTGGAAGTTTGTTGTGGCAAGTTATTAAAACTTGCTTTTTTTTTTATAAAAAAATTAGCACAAATCATTGACAAGTGCTAAAGGTTGTCATATAATACAATTAGCACTCGTAGAATAATAGTGCTAGTAGTAGGAGGCGTAAGTCATGTTAACGGATAGGCAATGTAAAGTCTTAAAGTTGATTGTTGAAAAATATATTAAAGATCCAATTCCAGTTGGCTCTAAGACTATATCTAAAACATTGAAATGTTCTAGTGCGACTGTTCGTAATGAAATGTCTGCTTTAGAAGAAGCAGGACTTTTGGAGAAAACGCATACTTCATCAGGAAGAGTTCCAAGTGAAGATGGATATCGCTATTATGTTGATCATTTAATGGAACCTAAAAAAATGACTGGTGAAGATATGTTAAAACTTCAAACGGTATTTCATAACCAACAGCTTGCTTTATCAGATGTTATAGTAAAGAGTTTACAGGTAATTTCTGATATGACTAATTATACTACAGTAGTACTTGGTAGTACTTCTCATGAGAACCTTCTTAAACAAATAGAAGTAGTTCCAATTGATGATGTTAGTATGATTGTAATTGTAATTACTGATAGAGGTCATGTTGAACATAAAAATATTCGTTTACAGGATGTATCTTTGGAAGAAGTAAAGAAGACAGTTAATTTAATTAATAATTTAATTGCTGGTACTCCTATTGATGAAGTTAGTGCAAAACTAGAGTATGAAGTAAAACCTATTATTGGTAAATATGTAAAGCAACATGAACAACTATATAATGCCTTCTATCATGTATTTAGCGATTTTACTAATCAAGAGGTTAATGTTGTTGGAAAAAATAAGTTCTTAACGCAACCTGAATTTAGTAATATTGAAAAAATTCAGTCTGTGTTTAGTAAACTTGATAATCCGGACCTTCTTCATAAAATTGAAGAAGATGATGACAACAATATTAAAGTATATATTGGTAGCGAGAGTAAAATCGATGATGATGTTACCGTTATTAAAACTAGATTTAAAAATGGTAATCAAGAAGGAACGCTTGCGATTATTGGTCCGAAAAGAATGGAATATGACAGAGTTGTTTCTATGCTTGAATACATGAAAGAAAATATAGAAAGGTAGGTAGTTTATGGATAAAGAAGAAAAGATGGAAGAAAAAAATCAGCAAGTAGAAATGTTGGAAGAAGAAAAACCTATTCCTGAAGGAGTAGGAGAAGATAAAAAAGTAAAAAAAGAAAAGAAAAGTAAAAAAGACTCTAAATTAAAAGAAGAGAATGAAAAGTTGCTTGATCAAATAAAACAATTGCAATCTGATAATCAAGCTTTAGTTGATAAAGTTAAGTTGACACAAGCAGAGCTTGTTAATTATCGTAAGAGAAAAGATGAGGAAACTGCTAATATGCTAAAGTTTGCAAACCAAGATTTAATTACAGAATTAATTAATGTAGTTGATAATTTTGAGAGAGCTATTAAACTTGATGATAATGATTTAACTGATGAGTTATCTAAGTTCTTGGATGGATTTAAGATGATGTATGCGAATTTAATGGAAATTCTAAAGAAATTTGGAGTAGAAGAAATTAATCGTGTAGGTGAAGTTTTTGATCCTAGTCAAGAGCAAGCATTAATGACAGATTCTATCGAGGAGATGGATGATGATGTTGTTACAGAAGTTTTATTAAAAGGATATAAATTAAATGGTAGGGTAATTCGTCCTGCCTCAGTAAAAGTAAATAGTAAATAAAGGAGAGATGAAATATGAGTAAAATTATTGGTATCGATTTAGGTACAACTAATTCATGTGCTGCAGTATTGGAAGCTGGTGCCCCTAAGGTTATTCCAAACCCTGAAGGTAGTAGAACAACTCCTTCTGTAGTTGCATTTAAAAAAGGAGAAAGAATTGTTGGTGAAGCTGCTAAAAGACAGGCTTTGACAAACAAAAATACAGTAAGTTCTATTAAGAGAAAGATGGGAACTAGTGAGAAAGTAGAACTTGAGGGAAAAGAATATACACCAGAAGAGATTTCTGCTATGATTTTAAGTTATATCAAAGATTATGCAGAAAGCTATTTAGGTGAAAAAGTTGATAAAGCAGTTATTACTGTTCCTGCTTACTTTAATGATAGTCAACGTCAAGCTACTAAGAATGCTGGTAAGATTGCCGGTTTGGAAGTTGAACGTATTATCAATGAGCCAACAGCAGCAGCACTTGCTTATGGTCTTGAAAAAGATGAAGGTCAAACTATTTTAGTTTATGACTTAGGTGGTGGTACTTTTGATGTATCTATTCTTGAATTAGGTGATGGTGTATTTGAGGTTAAAGCTACTAATGGTAATAACCATTTAGGTGGAGATGACTTTGATGAAGCTATTATGGATTATTTAGTAAGCGAGTTCAAGAAAGAAAACGGTGTTGATTTATCTAAAGATAAAATGGCTATGCAACGTTTGAAAGAAACTGCTGAAAAAGCTAAAAAAGATTTATCTGGTATGGTATCTACGCAAGTATCTGCACCATTTATTGCTAAAGGTGACGACGGAGAACCTCTACACTTAGATATGACTTTAACTCGTGCTAAATTTGAAGACTTAATTTCTGATTTAGTGGAGTCTACTCTTGAACCAGTTCGTAAGGCATTAAAAGATGCTAAGATGACTAAGAAAGATATTGATAAAGTTATTTTAGTAGGTGGATCTACTCGTGTACCTATGGTATATGATTTAATTACTAAAGAGTTAGGAAAAGAGCCATCTCGTGAAGTTAACCCTGACGAAGTTGTTGCTATGGGTGCTGCTATTCAAGGTGGTGTATTAACTGGAGATGTTAATGATATTGTATTACTTGATGTTACACCATTATCACTTGGTATTGAAACATTAGGTGGAGTTATGACTACATTAATTCCTAGAAATACAACTATTCCAGTTTCTAAGTCTGAAGTATTCTCAACTGCTGCAGATAATCAACCTGCTGTTGATGTTCATGTATTACAAGGTGAAAGACCAATGGCAGCTGACAATAAGACATTAGGAAGATTCCAATTAGGAAATATTCCACCAGCACCTCGTGGTGTTCCTCAAATCGAAGTTAAATTTGATATTGATGCTAATGGTATTGTTAATGTTACTGCTAAAGATCTTGGTACTAATAAAGAACAATCAATTACAATTACATCTTCTACTAATTTAACTGATGAAGAAATTGAAAAGATGCGTAAAGAAGCTGAAGAAAATAAAGAAGCTGATGAAAAACGTAAGGAAGAAGCTGAAGTTAAAAACGAAGCTGAACAATTAGTATTCCAAACTGAAAAGGCTATTAAAGATCTTGGAGATAAAGCTGATAAGAAAGAAAAAGAAGAAGCAGAAGATTTAATTAAAGACTTGAAGAAAGCTTTAGAGAAAGATGATATGGATGATATCAAGAAATATAAAGATAAACTTCAAGAAAAAGCTATGGCTTTAGCAACTAAAGTTTATGAACAAGCTGCTAAAGAAAGACAACAAGAAGAATCAGCTGATGAAGAAGATAAAAAGAAAGACAAGAAAAAGAATAAAAAATCTGATGATGATGTTCAAGAAGCCGATATCGAAGAAGAATAAAAAAATATGAGAAGTAGCCAATAATGACTACTTCTTCATATTGTAATATAAGGAGAGAATATGGATAAGATAAAGACTAGAGGAGAAATTGCTACCCCTGATAAATGGAATATGGAAGCTTGTTATAAGAATATGGATGAAGTATCTAATGATATTGAGAAGTTAAAAAATGAAATAGACATCTTGGCCTCTATGCAGGATAGTTTTTTAGATAGTGCAGAGAACTTTAGAGATTATCTAAAACATGATGAGACAGCTTCTAGACTTGTCGATAAGTTAACTGTTTATTCTTATTGTAAAAAGAATGAGGACAGTTCTGTTAGTACTTATCAAAAATTGTCTGGTGATGTGGCTAAAGTTTGTGCAGAGTATAATGAAAAAACTTCATTTGTTGTTCCTAAAATTTTGAATATGGATGAAGAAAAAGTATTTAGTTATTTGGATAAGTATGAAGAGTTAAAGCCATATGATTATTTTCTTAGATCTGTTTTTAATAAGAAAAAGCATTTATTATCTGAAGAATTAGAGGGATTATTATCTAGTTATCAACCAATTTTTGATGCTAGTTCAGAGACTTCTGGTTATTTAAGAAATGCTGATATGGAATTTGGTATGATTCAAGGAGAAGATAGAAATGAAATTGAGTTAAGTGAAGCTAATTATTCTAGCTTGATTCGTTCTTCTAATCGCGAAGTTAGAAAGAATGCCTTCTCTAAATTAATGCTTTCTTATGCTAAAATGAAGAATACTTTAACTTCTACTTATAATACGAATGTTAATTATGATGCTATTACTAGTAGAATTAGAAAGTATGATAGTTCTATAGAAATGTATTTGGATTCTAAAAAGATTCCTGTTGCTTTATATAATAATTTAGTTAAAACAGTTAGAGAAAATTTGAGTTCTTTGTATGAATATTTTGATTTGAAAAAGAATATTTTAGGACTTGATGAATTTCACTTATATGATGGATATGTTAGTGTTATTTCTGAATCTGATAAGAAATATACTTTTGATGAAGCAAAAGATATTGTTATAGATGCTTTAAAAATTTTAGGGGAAGATTATATTAAAGTTTTAAAAACAGCTTTTTCTGAACGTTGGATTGATAAATATCCTAATAAGGGTAAAAGAACGGGTGCATATTCTTTTGGTGCTTATGATTCTCTTCCTTATATTTCTTTAAACTTCGTAGGAAATTATGATGATGTTAGTACATTAGCTCATGAATTAGGACATTCTATGCATTCTTATTATACTATTAAGAATAATTCGTATATTCAGGCTAATTATCCTATCTTTTTAGCTGAAATTGCTTCTACTACAAATGAATTATTACTTAATCACTATATGTTAGAACATGCTACTGATAAACAAGAGAAGTTAAGTATTTTGAATGCTAAGTTAGATTTATTTAAAGGTACTTTATATCGTCAAACTATGTTTGCAGAATTTGAGCAACAAGTTCATGAGTATGTTGATGCTGGAAATACTTTGACTAGTGATTATTTATGTGATTTATATTATAAATTGAATCAAGATTATTTTGGACCTTCTGTTGTTGTTGATGATGAAATTAGATATGAATGGTTAAGAATTCCTCATTTTTATAATTCATTCTATGTTTATCAATATGCAACAAGTTTGTCAATTTCTTGTTATATAGTTGATAATATTATTCATAATACACCTGGATTTAAAGAAAAATATATTGAATTCTTATCTTCAGGTGGTAGGGATTATCCTTTAGAAGTTTTAAAGATTATTGACATTGATTTATGTGATGCTAAATTTTTTGAAAGTGCTATGAATGACTTTAAGGATACATTAAATCAATTTAGAAAAATATATTATGAAGAGTAGTGAGGTGTAGATATGGCGGATAAACGTGATTATTATGAGGTGCTTGGTGTTAGTAAAACAGCAACACAAGATGAAATAAAGAGTGCCTTTCGTAAAAAAGCAAAACAATATCATCCGGATTTAAATAAAGATAATCCTGAAGCTGCAGAAAAGTTTAAAGAGGCTCAAGAAGCTTATTCTGTTTTGTCAGATGAGCAAAAGCGTAAGATGTATGATCAATATGGCCATGCTGGAGTAGGAAATGGATCTAGAGGAGCCGGAGGATATTCTTATCAAGGATTTGATGCTTCAGACTTTGATTTTGGTGATATCTTTGATTCTATTTTTGGAGGAGCAGGTGGTTTTTCTGGATTTGGATTCGGTGGCGGAAATTCTACTGGCCGTGGAAATAGATCACGTCGTGGAAGCGATGTATTGATGAGAATGGATTTGGATTTTGATGAAGCAGTTTTTGGATGTGAGAAAAAATTTGATTTAGATGTTGTAGAAGACTGTGATGAATGTGATGGTAAAGGTGGTTTTGGCGAAGAACAATGTTCTACCTGTCACGGTAGTGGTACTGTTACATCAGAGCAACATACGATTTTAGGGTCTTTCTTATCTAAAAGTACTTGTCCTAATTGTGGCGGTACTGGACGTACATTTAAGAGAAAATGTACTCATTGTAAAGGTAAAGGAAAAGTTAAGAAAAATAAAACCATTACTGTTAGTATTCCTGCTGGAATTAATACAGGGGACCGTTTACGTGTTTCTGGTAAGGGTAATCCTGGCACTAATGGAGGAGAAAATGGTGATTTATATTTAGAGTTTGTTGTAGAAGAACATGATGTGTTTATTCGACAAGATGATGATATTTATGTTGAAGTTCCTCTTACGTTGACAGAAGCAATTGTTGGTTGCAAGAAGGATATACCAACACTTTATGGTAATGTTAAGATTAATATTGCTCCTGGTACGAACAGTGGGGATAAACAGCGAATTCGTGGTAAGGGAGTAGATAATAAATATCGTAAGACTAAAGGAGATATGTATGTAATTTTTAAAGTGTATACTCCTAAGAAGCTTTCTCGTGAGCAAAAAGTCTTGATTGATAAACTTTCTAAAACAGAAATGGATACTCCTGAGATTAAAGAATTTAACAGATTTGTTAAAAATAATGACTAAGAGGTAATAAATTTACCTCTTTTTTTGATATAATATTTTTGGGTGATGTTTATGAAAAAAATAGTGAATGAATATGTATATGATTTAGATTTATTAAAACAATTCTATCAGTGTAATTTACAGACAAGACTATTTTTAATATTATTAATTTTAGTTTTGATTTCTGGTTTTAGTTCTTTTATGGATAGAGACTATACTTTTGGTTTTTTTTAGTATTGGAGTATTTATTTTAGGTTGTTTTTATTATTTCTTACTTCCTAATTTTCTTGCTAAAGCAACGTATCGCAGACTTTTAGAACAAGCTCAAGGTAAAGAAGTTAAACTTAGAGTTACGATCGATGATAAAGATATTATTATTGAAAATCTTTCTAATAAAAATAAAAATACATATGCAATAGATTCGGTTTGTAAAATTGTAAATAGAAAAAATATTCTTTGTTTACGTACAAAAGAAAAGGTGGGAATTTTGCTTTCTAAAGAGAATTTTAAGCAAGGCAGTGAAGAAGAATTGTATTCTATTTTTATGAAAGATAAGAAAAGTAATTGAAGGAGTTGTTTATTATGAAAAAAGTTGTTAATGAATATCAGTATAATATAGGATTATTAAAAGAATTTTATTGGTTATATTATAAACCTATTGTTCTTTTCCTTTTTTCTTTAACTATTTTGATTATTATTTTATCTATTTTATTTTATGATTTTAATTTTTCTTTTCTTTGTATTAGTATTATGGTTTGCTGTCTTATTATCTCATTGTTGATGCCAAGTAGACTTGCCAAAATTCAGTATCGAAGGTTAATGGAACAGTCTAATGGCAAAGATGTTGTTAATAGAGTTAATATTAGTGAGGATAAAATTATTGTAGAAAATATTTCTACAGGTAATAAAATAGAATATTTAATTCCTAATATAAAGAAAATAAAAGAGGGAAAAAATATTTTTTGCTTATATACCAAAGAGAGAGCAGGAATTCTTTTATTTAAAGATGGATTTATTTCTGGAACTAAGGATGATATTTATTCTTTTTTACAAAGAACAAATATCATTAAAAAATAAAGAATGCAACCGAAAAGTTACAAAAAACAACTAAAAATTGGTAGTGTGCAACTGGTTAACATAGTATGATTTTTTTCGAGGTGATGAAAAGGTGAAGTTTGGTGAAAACTTACAAAAACTGAGAAAAGAAAAAGGGATTTCTCAAGAACAATTAGCAGAACAACTAGGTGTGACTAGACAGTCTGTTTCAAAGTGGGAGTCGGGTAATAGTTATCCAGAAATGGATAAAATAGTGGCAATATGTAATCTCTTTCATTGTGATATGGATGTATTAATTAATAAAGATATTACAGAAGAAAGAGAAAAGAAAGATGCTAGTAGTGTAGTAAAAGAAATATTTTCTGGTGTTACTAATTATGTTAAGAAAACAATTTATCTATTTGAACATAAAAGTTTAAAAGATATTATTAAGATGTGTGCACAAGTGTTTATTATTATCTGTGTGATTTTATTATTTGCTATACCATTTATGTTATTGAAAGAAATTGTAGTTAGTTTATTTTATACTGGGAATAATTGGTTTAGTATTTTCTTTGCTAAGTTTTGGAATTTTATCTTTAATGGTGGATATGCCATTTTAGCAATAGCTACGTTCCTTTATATTTTTAAAATTAAATTTTTAGATAATGAAGAAATTATTGTAGAAGAAGTAGAAGATAAAACTCAAAATAGCGAAGAAGTTAGTGAAGATAATAGTTCTAAAACTGATTCTTCTAAGAGTAGTGAAAAGAAAAAAGTAAAAATAATAAAAGTTAAAAAGAATGATTTTAGTCTTTTAGATTTATTAGTTAAAGCAATTACAGTATGTTTGAAATGTCTATTTGTCTTGTTTTTGATACCTATTATTATTGGTACTATTATGTTATTAATTGGTCTTGTTTTATTGATTGTTTTAATCTTTAAAGGACTATTTTTAGCAGGACCTATTCTATTATTTTTAGGTGGTATTGTTTTTGCGATTGTTCTTATTGAATTGATGTTAGATTTTATTTTCAATTTAAAGTTCAGTAAGAGACGTATTATAATTACAATTATTTCTTCTATAGTAGTTAGTTCTATTGGTCTTGGGCTTTCTATTTGGTATTTTCTAAATTTAAATGTTATTAATGACGTACCTAATAGTTTTAATACCGAAACTAAAGAAGAAGTATATACAATGACAGATGATTTTTTGGTTCATTATGATGACTATTCTTTTAATACTAGGTTTGTTGAAGATAATAGTTTAACAAATCAAGTTCGTGTTAGAATTGATTATTATACAATAGCTAATGATGTTTCACTTGAAAGAGATAAAAATGAAGTTTATTTAAATTATAATCCTGTAGAGGGTGTTAATATAAAACAAATTACTGATAGTGTTATTAATGATTTAAAGAATAATGAAATTCATACTTATGATCAATTAGGTAGTGTTTCTATCACTATTACTACTAGTAAAACTAATATTGAAAAGATTAAAGATAATTATCAAAAATATTTAGATACCTATTATTAGTCAATATGTTTTATTGACTTTTTCTTTATTTTATAATATTTTTAATTTGAGGAGAGGTTGTTTTTTATGGAATATTATGTTTTAAGTGAATTAAGAGAAAATCTTAATAGTCATCTTCAAGGATTAGGTGTGAGTTCTAAGTTTTTAGATAATCCTGCTTATGATGCTCTTTTTGATACTGTTCAAAGTTTGATTCGTCAGATGAATTTTTTTGATAGTGAAGATTCTGTTATTGTAGGGGAAGAGAATGGAAAAATTGAGTTTCGTTTCCTTTCTACTTCTGGCGATGATTCTTCTATGTCCATTTCACTAGATGAACCTAATACTCTTCAAGTTATTAAGGTTACTAATAAAAAACCTTATACTAATAGCAATGGTCAGTGGATACATTCTAGTGATATTGCTGAAATGATTTCTACTATTAGTGATAGTGGATTTATGACTTTAACTATGAATACTGCTATGTTAGATAATTTTGATGGTGTTAGTAGAAAATACAATAATACTACATCTTCCAAAAAAAGTATTTATAATGATAAGGGAGTTATGGTAGGGGTAGAGTATAAAGGTTATCCTACCGAGGAAATAGTGGGATCGATTGATGATTTTAGTGTTGATTCGGCACTGTTTGTTCCTAGGAATGCTTATGGATTATGTCATGATCAATATTCTACTAGAACATTTTTAAGACGAGAATATTTGGATACTGCTAGAATTGTTCATGAAGATAGGGATAAGGAATTTCGTTATAATGCTGTTACTAGGTTAAATACGGAACATGGTCTAAGGGATATGACTATGATTGGTGGATATGATCCTTATCCTGGAAAAGTGGAAATTTTACCTCTTTCTGCAGAACAAATTGAAAATTTAATCCAACTTGAAGATAATTTAAAAGTACAAGAGGGGTTAAGAGCATTTGTTCGTGACCGAGAATATTATTCTTATGATTCTAATACTGATTCAGCTTTTGTTTGTACTAGTGGGGAAGATGTTGCTGTTAAAAAAAGAAATGGAAAAAGAATATGACTAAAAATCATATTCTTTTTTTAATATATCATGGTATGCAATATTCTATCTGTGTTTTTAAAATTGACTTTAGCAATCTCTTGTAGTTTTTCTTTCCCATATTTTTCTACTATTTCTTCACCAATTTCATCGACGTCACGACCAGCACCTTTTGGTAGAGGAGTATGGATAGAATCAGATAGTTTATCAAACTCTTTTAAGAAAATATATCTACTTATGATAGATGCAGAGGCAACAGCTAGGTTTTTATCTTCTGCTTTGGTCATGAAAGTAATATTTCTTTGAATATTTGGTATACCATTTAAATATTCATAATATCTATTTTCTCTAGCAAATTCATCAACAACAATATAGTCTACATTTGGTTTTTCTTCGGTCATTAATTGATATAACACTTTATTATGAAGAATGGCTTTAATTTTGTTCATGTTGATATCTTTTGTATATTTTTCGTTGTACTCTTTATTTGTTAAAATCATACTTCTATATTTTACAATTTTTATTAGTTCTGGAGTTATTTTTTTTATCTTGTCATCTGTTATTTTCTTTGAATCTCCAACCCCTAATTTTTCTAACTTTTCAACATCTTCTTTTTTTACATAAGCCGCAGTTACAACAATAGGGCCAAAGTAATCTCCTGTTCCAACTTCATCTGATCCTACAGAAGAGCAGTTATGATACTTTTGGTCTTTTTTCTTTTGTTCTTCTTGTTTTTCTTTGGTATTATCTAATACTGTTCCCCACATAGCAGCATCTACATCAGCGCTAGTCCCCTGAAACATGGCTTTTCCTGATTCATATAAAGTAATAACTGTATCTTCTTCTTGTGCTTGAAAAATGGCATAAGGGATTTTTTTATCTCGTACTTTATCTTTATAATATTCTATCATTTTTTGTTTAGTTTCTTCATTTACTTTAATAACAATATTCATCGTTCCACCTCAAAATTATTATAGCATAAAACATGAAAAACGTTTATAATAAAATAGTAAGGAGTTGAAGTTATGAATATTTTGGATATTGTAATTGCATTGGTTTTAATTATGAGTGCAATTATTGGATTTAAGCGAGGAGCTATTAAAGAAGTTGTTTCTCTTGTTGGAATTATTATTGTTTTTATTTTAGCCTTTTCATTAAAAGGTGTTTTAGGAAATGTTTTATGTAAATGGTTACCGTTTTTTAATTTTGCTGGTAACTTAGAAGGAGTTACTGTACTTAATATTTTACTTTATCAGTTAATAGCCTTTTTAATTATTTATAGTTTGTTATTTAGTGTCTATATGATTGTTGTAAAAATATCAGGTATTGTTCAAAAAATTGTTCATATGACTATCGTTTTATGGTTACCTTCTAAAGTCATTGGTGCAGTTGTTGCTTTTATCACTGGATATGTTATGGTGTTTGTTGTTTTGTTAGCACTACTTATTCCGTTAAAGGATACTGATATTTTTAAAAATAGTAAATTTGCTAATTATATTGTTTATGATACTCCAATTCTTGCTAGTAGTTCCGAAAATATTAGTACGTCTATTAATGAGATATATGAACTTGGTGAGGATTTATCTAAGGGGGATATTAGTAAGAATGAAGCTAATGTTAAGACTATGGATATTTTATTGAAATATAAGGTGGTTAGTGCTGAGACAGCTAGAGAATTAGTAGTTTTAGACAAATTAGATGATATTTCGGGATTAGATAAAGCTATTGAAAAATATGAATAGTTTATATTTTTGTAGTTTTAATGAAATATGATAGAATAATAATTGATGAGGAGGATTTTTTATGAATTATATAAAAAGTGAAAAAGAATTTGATGAAGTAATTAAGAAAGATAAAGTTGTTGTTGATTTTTATGCTGAATGGTGTGGGCCATGTAAAATGTTAAGTCCTATTTTAGAAAGTGTTAGTAAAGAGATGAATTTAGATACTTATAAAGTTAATGTTGACGAAGTAGAAGATGTTGCTAGACGTTACGGAATTATGTCTATTCCTACAGTAATTATTTTCTCTAAAGGAGAAGAAGTTAAGAAGAATGTTGGATTCATGGATGAAGATGAATTAAAAGAGTTTGTAAAATAACTCTTTTTCTTTTTTCTGTCGATAAAAATTAGTTTCATTTTTATTTTTCTGTGTTATACTTAGGGTGTAAATAGAGAGAATAGGAGGCAATAAATGAAATACGTCTATTTATTTACTGAAGGCAGTAAAGATATGAGAAATCTATTAGGAGGAAAGGGTGCTAACTTAGCAGAGATGACTAATATAGGGTTACCAGTACCTCAAGGTTTTACGGTAACTACAGAAGCTTGTACTAGTTATTATGATAATGGTCGTAAGTTATCTGAAGAAATTATGAATCAGATTGATGAAAAGATTCATGAACTTGAAAAAATAACTGGTAAAACTCTTGGAGATGCAAAGAATCCTTTATTAGTATCTGTTCGTAGTGGTGCACGTGCTAGTATGCCTGGTATGATGGATACCATCTTGAATCTTGGGATGAATGATGAAGTTGCTCGTGGATTTAGTGAGGTTACGAATAATAAACGTTTTGTTTATGATTCATATCGTCGTTTTATTCAAATGTTTGCAGATGTTGTCATGGAATTTCCAAAGTCTTCTTTTGAGAGAAAATTTGATGCTATAAAAGAAGAAAAGGGAGTAGAACTTGATACTGAACTTACAGCCGAAGATTTAGAAGAAGTTGTTGCTATTTACAAAGAAGAATATAAGAAACTTGCTGGATGCGAATTTCCACAAGACCCTAAAGAGCAGTTAATGGCTGCAGTAGAAGCAGTATTTAGAAGTTGGATGAACGATAGAGCGATTACTTATCGTCGTTTAAATGATATTCCTAGTACATGGGGAACTGCAGTTAATGTTCAAGAAATGGTTTATGGAAACCGTGGTGAAACTTCTGGTACTGGAGTTGCTTTTACTAGAAATCCTGCTACTGGAGAAAACCATTTATTTGGTGAATATTTAATGAATGCTCAAGGAGAAGATGTTGTTGCTGGTATTAGAACGCCTCAATCTATTGATACATTAAAAGAAGTAATGCCAGAATGTTATGAACAATTTAGTAAAATTTGTAAAACACTAGAAAACCATTATAAAGATATGCAAGATATGGAGTTTACTATTGAAGATGGTAAGTTATTTATGCTTCAAACTAGAAATGGTAAACGTACAGCAACTGCTGCATTAAAAATTGCAGTTGATATGGTAGAAGAAGGAATGCTTACTAAGGAAGAAGCGTTACTTAAAGTTGATCCAAAACAATTAGATCAATTACTTCATCCTATGTTTGATGAAGCTAGTTTAAAGGCTGCTGAATGTGTTGCAGAAGGACTTGCTGCATCTCCTGGTGCTGCTACTGGTCATATTGCATTTACTGCAGAGGATGTAATCCGTATGCATAAAGATGGAGTAGAGGATATTATTTTAGTTCGATTAGAAACTTCACCTGAAGATATTGAAGGAATGAACCTTGCTCATGGAGTTTTAACTCTTCGTGGAGGTATGACAAGTCATGCTGCTGTTGTTGCTCGTGGTATGGGTACTTGCTGTGTATCTGGATGTAGTGGTCTAGTTATTGATGAAGAGAAAAAGACTTTAACTTTAAAAGATGGACGTATTTTAAAAGAAGGAGATTATATTAGTTTAGATGGTAGTACTGGTAAAGTATATGCTGAACAAGTAAAAACTGTAGAAGCAAGTATTACTGGAAATTTTGAAACATTTATGGAGTGGGCTGATGAATATCGTACTTTAGAAGTTCGTACAAATTCTGATACTCCTAGAGATGCATTACAAGCTAAAAAGTTTGGTGCAGAAGGAATTGGTCTTTGCCGTACAGAGCATATGTTCTTTGATGAAGAAAGAATCTTTAATTTCCGTAAGATGATTACTGCTAGTGATGTGGAGTCTAGAGAAGCGGCACTAGAAAAAATCTTACCTTATCAAAGAGAAGATTTTGAAGGCTTATTTAGAGCTATGGATGATAAGTGTGTTATTATTCGTTTCTTAGATCCACCATTACATGAATTTTTACCTAAAACAGAAGAAGAGATGAGACCTCTTGCTGATAGTTTAGGAATTACTTATGAAACATTAAAGAATAGAGTAGATTCATTAAAAGAATTTAACCCTATGATGGGACATCGTGGATGTCGTTTAGCTATTACTTATCCAGAGATTGCTAAAATGCAAACTAGAGCTGTAATTGAAGCTGCTATTAATGTTAAAAAAGAAGGGATTGAAGTTCATCCTGAAATCATGATTCCATTAGTTGGTATATTAAAAGAATTACAATTTGTTAAAAAGATTGTTGTTGATACTGCTAAAGAAGTTATGGATAAAGCAGGAGTTACTGTTGACTATAAAGTTGGTACTATGATTGAAATTCCAAGAGCGGCACTTTTAGCAGATAAGATTGCAGAAGAAGCTGAGTTCTTTAGTTTTGGTACAAATGATTTAACTCAAATGACATTTGGATTCTCTAGAGATGATGCTTCTAAGTATTTGAATGATTATTATCAAAAAGGTATTTTGGATCAAGATCCGTTTGCTACAGTAGATCAAGAGGGTGTTGGTAAACTTATTGATATGGCAGCTACTCTTGGTAGAAAAACAAGAAGTGACTTAGAACTTGGTATCTGTGGTGAACATGGTGGAGATCCTAAAACAATTGATTTCTGCCATAGAGTAGGACTTAATTATGTATCTTGTTCTCCATTTAGAGTACCGGTTGCAAGACTTGCTGCTGCACAAGCTGCAATTAATAATAAATAACATTTTAAGTAGTTAAAGTAGAAGCTAAGATTTTATTCTTGGCTTTTTATTTTGTAGTTGTGTTTGGAATGAATTCATTTGTTTTAAGTTGTTTATTATTGCTGTGATAGTAGATTTAGTTTGAGAGTGGGACTTCTCGTATGAAAAACTAAAACATTAATGGTGATATGAAATATTTGCTGGGATATTGGTAAATTTATATGCTTTATCATATTGTTTTGTAGTATAATCAAAATAGTGATGCGAAAATGAAGATAAATCCTGAACTTAAGAATTATATAGAAAGCAATGTATTTCCTGAATACGATCAAAATGAGCCAGCTCACGCTATTGTTCATATTCAGTACGTAATCGATAGGAGTTTTGATTTAGTAAAAGAAAATCAACTAGATGTTAATTTAGATATGGTTTATACGATTGCTGCTTATCATGATATTGGACATCATATTGATTCTAAGAGGCATGAAATTATATCTGCGGATATTATGTTTCAAGATGAAAATTTAAAAAGATTTTTTTCTGATGAAGAAAGAATGATAATTAAACAAGCGATTGAAGATCATAGAGCTTCTGCAAAAAATGACCCTAGAAGTGTTTATGGAAAAATTGTTTCTTCTGCTGATAGAAATAATACTGTAGAGAAATGTTTAAGAAGAACATATACTTATGGTAAGAAATTAGATCCTACTGCTACAGATGAAGATTTGTTTTTAAATGCGTATAATGTTTTGCTAAAAAAATTTGGGGAAGATGGTTATGCAAAATTTTATTTTAAAGATGGGGTATATGAATCTTTTTTAAAGGAATTAAGAGAATTATTGAAAGATAAAGAAACTTTTATTGAGACTCAAAAGCAATATATAAAACAATTGAAGAAAGAAAATAAAATATAAGACTTGCTTTTAGTGAGTTTTTTTATGTATTTTTGTATAAAATTATGTCTTTTTTTTGAAATGGTACAGTCTTTTTGATATAATACTATTAGAATAATGAGGTGATATGATGAAAGTTGTGTGTGTTGGTCATTCTACATATGATACGACCTTACCTATGGATTTTTATCCAACTGAAAATTTAAAATATAGAATTCATGAACATATTGAGTGTGGTGGTGGTCCTGCATCTAATGGGGCTTATTTGTTGGCCAAATGGGGAATGGATACTACTATGATGACTGCCGTTGGAAATGATTATTATGGTGAACAAATTATTAAGGAGTTTCGTGATGTTGGGGCGTCTACTGAATGTATAGAGGTACATTCAAATTATATGACGCCTAGTAGTTATATTATTGCAAACCGCTCTAAGGGGAGTCGTACGATTATTACGTCTAAAAAAGATCCTATCCGTAAATTAAATCATACTGGAGATATCCATGCAGATTTAATTTTAGTCGATGGAGAACATCCAGAAACAGCAGAGGCAGTATTGAGGGCTAATCCCTTAGCTATTAGTGTTATTGATGCTGGAAGGCTTACAGAAGATACAAAACGTCTTGGGAAATTAGTAAAATATGTTGTTTGTTCTAAGACATTTGCTGAAGAGTTTGCGGATAGAAAAATTGATGTTAATGACAGGGACAGTCTAGTTTATTGTTATGAAAAGTTACAGGAATATTTCCAGAATACAGTAGTCATTACTCTTGAGGATAAGGGGAGTTTTACCAAGTTGGAAAATTATGAAGTTTTGCCAACAGTACCAGTTCAAGCGGTAGATTCTACTGGTGCAGGTGACATTTTTCATGGAGCCTTTACATATTTTATTGGTAATGGATATTCTTTAAGAATGGCTATCCACTATGCTTCTATTACTTCTGCTATTTCTGTTACAAGAGTAGGAGCTAGAATTTCTATTCCTGAACTTACGGAAGTGTTAAATTATGACGAACTTATATAGTAGGTGTCCTACTTTAGATTTGCATGGGTTTGATCGCGATTATGCACGTATTATGATTAATGATTTTATTAGGGATTGTTATATTATGAAAGAAAGAAATGTAGTTATTATCCACGGAATCGGAAGTGGTGTTTTAAGAAAAACTACAAAGCAGACGTTACAGACAAATTCTTATGTGGAAGAAGCTAAACTTGATATTTTTAATGATGGGCAGACGATAGTACGTTTAAAAGAACACTAAATCTTGACTTTTTAGGGTCTAAGTGTTAGCATATAGGCATGAAAGCCTTAGATAGGGGGACTAATTTACTATGTATGGTGAACAATATGAAAAAAGAGGATTACCAATCAAAGATTTTTTACTAAAGTTAGTTTTGGTAGGAATCTTTGCTTTTTTGCTTGCTTGGGCATTGCCTAAGTTTGTACAACCAGCAGTTATTACTAATGCAAAAGAAGCCACTGTTGATCTTTCTCCACTTACTTCACAAATTTTTGCTGATAATTTAGATAGAATGAAAGAAGCAGCAATTTCTTATTATACTGATGAAAGACTACCAAAAGAAGTTGGTGAGTCTGATACTATGACTTTAAGTGATATGATTGGTAAGAAGTTAATAGTTGCTTTAGTAGATAAAAATAATAAAGCTTGTGATGTCGAAAAAAGTTATGTAAAAATCACGAAAATGGATAGCGAGTATTTATTAAAAGTTAATTTAAAAGATAGTGAAAAAGAAGACTATATCTTAGTACATTTGGGATGTTACACTTATTGTGATTCTTATATTTGTGAAAAGAAGACGACGGATGTTGATATTAAATCGAGTAAGCCAACTTCTTCTGTTCCAGTTAAAGATGGAGTAGATAATACGGTTTATGTTGATAGTGATAATGATACTTCGACCACTCCTAGTACTCCTGATGAGGAATTACCAAATCCAGATGAAGAAGATCCTGATACTCCAGTGGATAAGCCTGAAGAAGTAAAAGGTTATTTATATGAATATCAGAAGAATCAAGATGCACAATTTTCTAGATGGACAAGTTGGTCTAATTGGAGTAAAACAAATTGTGCTACACCTGAACAGAATTGTAATGATAATGATCCTACTTGTCTTAAGAAGTTGCAAAGATATGACCGAAAAGAACAAATTGGTACTTATGTCAAGAAATATGAGAAGAAAAGGCAAGTATTAAAACAAACGGGCTCTTATACTCAGAAGGCTTGTTCAAAATATAATTATGTTATTATTAATGATACTACTTATGCTACAACAACTACCACTAATTATAAAGTGGTTCAGCAAGTGGTTACTTCTAGTGGACAATCTAGTGGTGGATGGGTATATAAAAAGACACAAGCTTTTGCCAATGCACCTGCCGATACCGCTACCACACAGTATAGATTTTCTGGAGCTAATTTTAGTAATTGTGAAGAGACTTGTACTACACTTCCAACATATTATTATGAAATATGGGAATGGAAGGGAAGCGGAGGTTTAACTTCTGTTACAAATACGACAACAGTTCCAGGTGGAAGCTCAAGTAGTACTTCTTCTTCTAGTTCTACTTCTGTATCCGCTTCTTGTGGGCAGATAGTTACTAAGACTATTCCTATTTATGGTTATATTACTGAGTCTGAAATAGCAACTAGAAGAGAGCCATTATATGGTACTGTTTGTTACCAAAGTACTAAAACTAGAAAGTTACTTGATTCTGGAAAGACTATGACTAAATGGAGCAAATATAATGATACTAGTCTATTAAATAATGGATGGTATTATACTGGGTATAAAAAACCTATTAAGTAAGGGGGATAAAATATGAATTCAAGAATTTTAAATATTGTTAAGTTTACAGTTACTGATCAAGTTGGTGATCATAAAACTAATTGGAATCAAGCAGCAATTTTCTATCGTGATGGAAGTGTAAAAATGGTTTCTATTAGTGAGGCTGCGAAGGAAGCCAATAGAGATAATATCAGAATTTCTGAGGTTACTACAGAACAATTAACTAAAAACTATGAAAATTATTGTAAAATTCCCAATTTTGATTTCGGTGGACAAGCTACTCAAACTTCAGCTACTGGTACAAAAAAAGGAACGAAATCTACAAAACAGTCGCAAAGTTCTCAAGGTACTAAGACTAAAACTGCTCAAACGAAATCTGCTCAGGGTACTAAGAGCTCTCAAAAAGCAAAATCTAATACTGAGTCTGTAAAAAAAGCTACAAGTACAAAGAAAAAGCAAGGATTCTTTAGAAGAGTAGCTACTGGTATTGCTGGTTTTGTTGGAGGCATGTTGATGGGCGGTTGGCATGTAATATGTAAAGCTTGCAAATGGTGTGATACTCACTTCCTTGATAAATTGAACAAAATAAAAAGAAAAAAAGCAGAAACGAAGAAAGACAAAAAACCTCTTAGGAAGAGAGCAAAAGATTATGTAGTACAAAGTGTTTCTGATAGAAAGAATGGAAAAGCTAGAAAGAAGAAAAAAGGAAAACGTGGATTTGGGAAAAGACTTGCAGCAGCGGCTACTGCAGTAGCTCTTGCTTTTGGATTAGGTAGTTGTGCTAATCCTGATGTTGCGAAAAATGCGCAACCTGAACAGACAGAATTAACACAGGATGAGTTAGCTAACTTAACGGATGAAGAACTTTTACAAATGATTACTTCTGGTGAACTTTCTTTAGAGCAAGTAAAGGAACTGCTTGCTTCTGGTGAGATTAAGAACGATATATTAGATAATTTATCTTATGAACAATTGTTACAAGTTACTAATAGTGAGATTCAGCAACAAGAAATGTCTAAAATTGGTAACTATTTAGATTATTTTAATGGTACATTTGCTGATAAGTATGTAGAAGCTAATCATCCTGGAGTGCGTGCTGTACTTACTTGGGAAGAAGTTAATGCTATTAATTTAGCTTATAATGATTTTTCTAAAGAAGAAATTCGAGCTATCTTTAATGGCGAGGAAGTTAGTTCGGCAGCCTTTACTAATAGTTATAAAGAAGCTACACTACAATTGATGGGAGCCTTTGTTTTAGAAACAAGGGATATGCCAGTTAATTTGGATTCTTTATTGAATACAGAAGAAGGAAGGGCTTTTTATCAAAAATATAATGAGTTGTTATTAAGATGCAAAGAGACAACTGGACAAGAACAGTTAAATGCTGTTAATGCGTTTTATCAAGAACTATATAAAGACTTTCCTATTAGTGATGAAGTAAGAGAAGTTGGTATTTCTCATTCTGAGACACGTGATGATATCGAATCTTATAAATTATCTGTTACTCCTATGGTAGCAGCAGCTGAAATAATGTTTCAAAATTTGGAAATAGATCATACTTTATCTGATAAAGCGGTTGCTTATTTTAATGATTTAGGTTTATGTGAGTTTGCTCAAGGTAAGTATGAGAGGGCAGAACAGATTATGTTATGTTCTGAAGATGATAAGAGTCTTCCAACATATCAACAATTTATGAATGCGAAAGTAAAAGAATTAACTGATAAAAATATTTATTTTGTTAGTGATAAGAATCGTGATATTAGTCAATATGATTTGTTCCAAAAATGGGTAAATGGACATTTCAATTTAGATGCAAATGGTAATTTTGTTATTGGTGGAAGTGTTTCACAAAGTATTACTACTAAAGTAGTCGATACTTATACTACAACAGATACTACTTATCATACTGAAACCACTAGAACAGAAACATCTGATCGTAATAAAGCTGTTGCAATGGCAGGAGAAGATGCTGTAAGTAGAGCCGAAGCTGAAGTTGATAAACAGTTTGCTGCTGAAAATGAAGCTGCAAAAGCGGAAGGAGAAGCACAAGCTGCTCAGAATCAACAACAAATGCAAGAAGAAGCTGATAAAGAGGCTGAAGAAATTCGTGAGGAGATTGCTCAAGATGATCAGGATTTTCAAGATAAAATTGATGATGCCAATAATCAGATAGATGAAAATAATAAAGATCAAAATACAGGTAATGATAAGCCGGTTAATGAAGGTGACTTAGGTCATGGTGCTGACTTTGATGATCAACATTCAAATGAGCAGGGTGATTTGGATAATAGTGTTGGTAATATCACTACTGATGGAACTGGTGATGGTTCTGAATTGCCAGATCCAAATGAGTCTGGTGCTGAATTTGATCAAGAACAACCTGATTATAGTAATCAACCAGAGGGTACTTTTACTGCAGGAGAAGTTGATGGCCAAACTTTTATCGAGTATGAGGAACCGGTTGCTGAAACTGTTAATTATTCTGCAACAACAGAATCTTATACTGAATCTACTGTTACAAACGAACAGATTGCAGATGCAATCGTTGAAGATATGGCTTTAAATCTTACAGGAGAGGAAGAGGTATTTGTGTATACTAAGTAAGGAGAGTTTCTCCTTATTTTTTTTATTTGAATAAAAATTTGACTTTTTTTTGATATTGTGTTATAATGTGTTTACTTCAAGGATAGAGGGGTTCTAACTGAAGCATATTATAATCAGGGAGGTTGAATATATTATGGAAAATAAAAGTTATATATTTGAATATTTAGATGAGAATGATTTTAGAAAGAAGGAACGTTCTGTTCGTAAATACAATATGCTTGCTTATAAAAAATTAACTTTTTCTTATTATCCAGAATTAAGAAAAGGAAACTTTCTAGGTAAAGAAGTTGGTAAGGATGAAAAAACCAAAACAGTTTCTTATGAATTAAAATTACCTACTGATGATTTATTTACTAAAGTACATGGTGAAATTATTTTACATTATACAGTTTATTTAGAGAAGCATATTATTTTATTAACTAATATTACTCCTGAAGAGATTTTGGATGAAGGACATCGTGCAGAATTATCTACTTACAAAGGAGTTATGATTTCTAAAGCTCATCCTGAAAAAGATATGTTTAAAATTAATTTACTTAATATGTTAGGAAAATAAAACAATTAGAAAAATCTAATTGTTTTTTTATAGTATTTCTGTATCTTCTGAATTGTTTTCTTTTTCGGTGGATGATTGCTCCTCTGTATTGTTTTTGGCCTGTTCAATTGGTTTATTGCTTTCTTCTTGTTGAAGTGGTTCAAGTTGTTTTGCTAACTGTTTTTGTATGAATTCTAAGTTGAATATTTTTGATCCTACTCTCATATTCATACGGTCTTTTTTTTGCTTTAACTTAATCATTGCATTTGTTCCAGCATCTACAATTAGTGGTAGTCCTGTGATGAATGTTGCCATATCACTGTTTAAGAATATTAATGGTTCTGCCATTTCTTCAGGTGTTGCTAGTCGTTTTGCAGTTCCTGTTTCGGCAACTAATGCATCCATTCCGCCTGCTTCTACTTCAAATTCTTTTTTCATTCCAGTATCAGTACTTCCAGGTAATAGAGCATTTACTCTTATTTTTTCAGGCCCTAATTCTATGGCTAGTTTTGCCATATAGTAATTTAAAGCTCTTTTTGATAAAGGGTAGGCCATCATTCCTAAAGTGGTTTTCTTTGCTTGTTTGTGTAATGCCTCTATCATTTCATCCCAAGTTTTTGCATTAGTAAATTTTTCAAATTCATGTGCATATTTGTCCCAATATAATCCGCCAGTAGACGTTACATAAGCAATAGTTCCGCCAGCAGACATTCTGTTTTTTAAATATTCTTCGGTAATATATTTATTTGCTATATAGTTTACTGTAAATGTCTTGTAATAGTTTGTTTTTGCTCCAGATAATCCAGCTACGCCAAAGAACGAATCAATGTGTTCTGGAAGTTGTTTCATAGCAAGATCAATTGACTCTTTGCTGCTTAAGTCAACCTCTATAAATTTTTTTGCTCCTTCTAATTCTATTTTTGTAATATCTAAAGCGTATACTTCAGCATCTAATTCTATTAATAATTCAGCTGTTTTTTTTCCGATTCCTGATGCTGCTCCTGTAACAACACATATTTTGTTTTTATATCCAAAATAATCTTTCATTTATTATCCCTCCAATCTTATTTTATCACGTATTTTTTTTATGCTATTATCTATTTTTTATACTTTACAAAATCTTACAATTTTTTGTTGCTTTTTTGGGGGAATGTGTTATAATATGCAATCAGGAGTGTGAAATTATGCAAGCACAAAGCATTGAGCCTTTGTCGCAAGAAAAAACATTGGTCGATTATTGTAATGAATGGTTAAAACAATATCGTGCTTCTTATGATGTAATGGATAGAATATGTTCTAGTACAAAAGGGAATCGTTATACATTGTCTACTGTAACGAATGTAATTCTTTGTCAAGATGATGATGGGGAATTTTATCATTTTTCTTTAAATATGTTTAATGGAGCAGGTGAATATTTCTTTGAAGGTCCTAGTTTAGATATTTCAGTAAATAATATCGCTATGGTTGGTTATTTAGTATCATCAATTGTAGATTGTTATACTAAAAAACATGGACGTGAATTGCTTTCTGATTTTTCTGGAAAGGTCACTATTTCTATGCCAAGTTATTTACCTTCCTATCCTCCTGCTAGTGAGACATTAGATTTAAGTGATTGCTTTAGAAATGAATATTTAAGCAGTGTAATTAACAATCAAATTTATTATGGCAATGATGATAAATTTGATGATATGCTTATATTCTTTAATAGGATGAAAGCTGAAGATGATAACGGTTACCCTGATAAAAGATTTATTGGTTCCTTTATGAAAAGCTTAGAACATAGTCAAGATGTATTAACATTTGGAAAAGTTAAAGAGAAATAAAATTCTCTTTTTTTCTTGTTTTCTTTATTTTAGTGTGTTATACTTATACTGTTCGTGGAAATGCCATGTTGGTGAAGTGGTTTAACACGCCGCCCTCTCAAGGCGGTATACACGGGTTCGAACCCCGTACATGGTACCAGTTGATATACAGAGCTTTATAGCTCTTTTTCTTTTTGCTTTCTTGACATCTTTTCTAATCCATATTATAGTTAGTAATAGAGTAGAATTGAGGTCGTTTGTTATGGTAAAAATATATAAAAATGAAATTGATGATTCTAAAGTATTAGAATGTAAACAGATAGAAGATAATTGTTGGATTCGTTTGATTAATCCAACGGATGAGGAGATAGAGAAAGTATCTGCCCAGATTGAAATACCTAGTAGTTTAATCTCTCAGGTTTTGGTTGAAAAAGAGCTTCCACGAGTTAAACAAGTAGATGGCGCAACTTTAGTTGTTATTGATGTACCTTATATGAAGGATAAAAGTATCAAAAATAAATATATTACTTATCCGTTGGGAATTATTATTTGTGATAATTTACACGTGGTTACTGTTTCTCTTAAAGAACATGAGTTTATGCAACAATTTGCTGATGGTAGTGTTGATACTTTTTTCACTTATAAGAAGAATAGATTTTTAATTCAAATCTTTTTAAAATCCTCTGAAGTTTATTTAAATACTCTTTATTTAATTGATGAAGATATACAAAAGATGGAAAAAAATACTTATAACTCTACTAATAATAGGGCTTTGATTAATTTTTTAAATATGCAAAAGACTTTGGTTTACTTTCTTACTTCTTTGCAGGCTAATAGCCATGTACTGGAGAGACTTCAATCTGAAGATATTTTACCGATGTATGAGGAAGATAAACTATTACTTAGTGATGCTGTAATTGAAAATAAACAATGTATTGAAACTTCGATTGTATATCGAGATATTTTAGATTCTACAATGGAGGCATATGGTTCTATTATTTCCAATAATTTAAATGTTATTATGAAGTTTTTAGCGGGTATTACAATCGTTTTTTCTATACCTACAATGATTTCTTCATTTTTGGGAATGAATGTACCTTTAGGTGTTGTTGGAGAAAGTGAGTTTTCTTTTCTAGTTGTTTGTATTATTTCATTTTTGGTTTCATTTTTAATTGCATGTTGGTTAAAAAAAAGAAATATGTTATAATGAACTAGACTATATTTATTTTTGGAGGATTTATGGAAGAATTTGTTATCTCAATTATGAATCAGTATGGATATTTTGGTATTTTCTTTTTGATTTTTATAGAAAATATATTTCCACCAATTCCATCTGAAGTAGTACTTTTATTCGGGGGATTTATGACTACATATTCTAAACTTGGAGTTCCACTTATGATTTTATTTTCTACTTTAGGATCAGTTGTTGGAGCAATTGTTTTGTATTATGTTGGTAAAATTTTAAATAAGGAAAGACTTAAGAAGCTTGTTTCTGGTAAGGTTGGAAAGATGTTGCGGTTGAAGGCTAGTGATATTGAAAAAGCTGATCGTTGGTTTGATACTAAAGGTAACAAAACTGTGTTTTTCTGTAGATTTATTCCGGTTGTTAGAAGTTTAATTTCTATTCCGGCTGGAATGAGTGAAATGGCAATGACAAAGTTTTTGCTGTATACTACGGTTGGTTCGGCTATTTGGAATACTGTTTTATTAGTTATAGGTAATCGAGTAGGAAAGAATTGGAAAGATATACTAGGAATTATGGATCAATATTCTCATGTAGTTTTGATTTTATTAATTATATTATTTGTTGCATTTTTGGTATATTTCTTTTATTTTCGTACTCAGAAGAAAAAAGCTAAGTAATAAAAAGTTGAATATTTAAGTAAGTTATATTTACTTAAATATTTTTGTTTGGCATAATGTTTAAGTTTTTTTATTATAATTTATGAGGATGGTGAATTTATGAAGGATATCAAGATTTTGAGTTTGGATCTTTCGAGTCCAAGGAATTTTATTTCAACTAAAAAAATTAAAAAGCAGCGCGATGAGGCTAAATTCTCTTTTGTTTCTTCTTGGATTAATAATGAGCAGGAACCCTTTGATGTTATTCTTTTCCAGGGAAAGCAGTCTTTAGAAGGAGCTAAGAGAATAGAGACTGATTGGCATGGAGATAAGTATTCTAGTTTTTTTGTAGAGGAGACTAATACTGCTATTTTAATTGATAATGTACTTCCTGTTGTAGGACACTCAAGCTTTTCTAATGTAGGAAATTCGGTGGTGGTTTCTATGGGTGATAATCAATATTTGAATTTTTTATCTATTTATTTAACAAATGCTAGTAGTTTAAAAAAATTTGGGGAATACTATGATCATTTGATTCCTAGTGATAAGAAAGGAAAGACTTCTATGATAGTTGGAGGTGTGTTTCCAGCTCTTTCTTCTATTAAGAATTTAATTAGTAGGGATAGTCATCTTATTGATTCTTGTTTTGCCATTGATCAGGTTTCTAGTTCTGTTAAAGATGATACAGAGCGAGTCTTAACGTCTTCTGATATTGTTACTTCTGAGACTTGTCGAGGGCTTGGTATGGTTTTAGAAAAGGTACTTGTACGAAGTCCTATTGCTACTAAAATTAGTCGTTGATTACTTATTTTATTATTGACAAATGACAGCTTGTCATCTATAATGGTTAATTGTATGACACCTTGTCATACGTTATGTGTATTAGAGGTGATAAATATGCCTAGTCAGACTTTTTTTAATTTAGATTATAGTAAACAAAAAAAGCTATTGGATGCTGCAAAACAAGAGTTTTGTAAGGTTCCTTATACGGAAGTTTCTATTAATAAAATTATTCAAACTGCTGAAATTTCTAGGGGGAGTTTTTATACTTATTTTGTTGATAAGAATGATTTGTTTGCTTATATTTTAGAATTAAATAAAAAAGTATTAAGTAAGATGACTAGGGAGGTTATTGTTTCTTGCCATGGAGATATGAGAGAGTCTTTTTTGCAATTGTTTGATCTTTTTATTAAAAAAATTGAAGAATATCAATTGGCTCGTTTTTTAAAAAATATCTTTTTATATTTTTCTATTTATAAAGAAAAGTTTGAAAGACCAGGTCATGATTTATTTTTGTATGTAAAAGATGTTATAGCTCTAGAAAACCTAAAGTCAGGGGATTTAGAGTTTGTTTTCCATTTATTTATGCACAATTTATTATTTGGTATTACAGAAGCAGTAAAGTCTACGAATATTTCTTTTGTTAGGGAGCAATATAGGGGTAAAGTTGATATATTATGTTATGGAATTTATAAGGAGGAAAAGTAATGTTAAAAGTTTTTAAGTATTTGAAAAGTTCTATTTTTTCTGTTTTAGCAGTTATTTTATTACTTTTTGTACAAGCATATCTAGATTTAACATTACCAGATTATACGTCTAAGATGGTTAATGTTGGGGTACAACAAGGTGGTATTGAAAATGCTGCTATTTCAGAAATTGGTGAAGATACTCTTAATACTTTAGTATTACTTATGGATAAGAGTGATGCTAAATATATTATGAATCATTATGAAAAAACAGATACTTATAAAGGTGAAGATATTTATGAGTTAAAAGAAGATAGTAATGTAGATAAAATTAGTTCTATTATGGCAAAGCCAATGATGATTTTATCTTATGCTTCTCAAGAAGCTAATTCTAGCTCTGACAGTGATACAGTATCTTTTGATTTACCTGAAGGCGTTAGTCTTTCTCAGGCTCTTAGTATGATGGGAGATGCTGAACGTGAAAAGATGTTACAACAGATTGATAAAAAAATCAAAGATATTCCAGATACTATTGTTGATCAGGCTGCAGTTAGCTATGTAAAAGCGGAGTATCAGAGAATTGGTGTTGATACCGATCATATTCAAACCATGTATATCTTAAAAGTTGGTCTTATTATGTTAGGTATTGCTTTTTCGGCAATGGCTGTAGGTATTTTGATTGTATTTATTGGTTCACGTATGGCGGCAAGACTTGCTAGAACACTTCGCCATAAAGTGTTTACAAAAGTTGTTGGTTTTTCTAAAAATGAGATTAAAACTTATGGACAATCATCATTAATTACTAGAACCACAAATGATGTACAACAAGTTCAAATGGTTGTGGTATTCTTGCTTCGTGTTGTATTCTATGCTCCAATTATTGGTATTGGTGGCGTTATAAAAGCAATGAATACAAATGCTGATATGACTTATATTATTGGTGTTGCTGTTGTTGCAATTTTAGGTGTTGTTGTTACATTATTTGCTATTGCTATGCCTAAATTTAACCTGGTACAAAAGTTAATTGATAAATTAAATCTTGTTACCCGTGAAATTTTATCTGGTCTTCCAGTTATTCGTGCATTCTCTAATGAGCATCACGAAGAGGAAAGATTTGAAGAAGCTAATAAACGACTTACTAAAGTAAATTTATTTATTAACCGTGCAATGAGTTTTATGATGCCTGTTATGATGTTAGTTATGAATTTTGTATGCTTGGTTATTGTATATCAAGGTGCTAAAGGAGTAGATACGGGAGCAATGCAAGTAGGAGATATCATGGCCTATATTCAATATACAATGCAAATTATTATGGCATTTTTAATGATTTCTATGATGTCTATTATGTTGCCACGTGCCAATGTATCTGCAAAACGTATTATGGAAATTATAGAAACGAAGGATACTATTTATAATAGCAAACATTTAGTGGAGTTTAAGCCTGAAGCTAGAGGAAAAGTTGAATTTAAGAATGTAAGTTTCCGTTATCCAGATGCTGACTATGATGTCATTACTGATATTGATTTAGTTGCAAATCCTGGTGAGACGACTGCATTTATTGGTTCTACTGGTAGTGGTAAGTCTACTTTAATTAATTTAATACCAAGATTTTATGATGTTACTGATGGTGAACTTTTAGTAGATGGTGTTAATATTAAAGATGTGGATATCCATGAACTTCGTGAGAAAATTGGGTTTGTTCCTCAAAAAGGAGTATTATTTACTGGTACGATTAAAGACAATATTAAATATGGTAATGAAAATATAAGCGACGAAGATGTAAATAAAGCATTAGATGTTGCACAGGCTACTGAGTTTGTTTCTAAACTTAAAGGTGGCGTAGATTATGATATTAGTCAAGGTGGTACCAATGTTTCTGGAGGACAAAAGCAACGTTTATCTATTGCTAGAGCAATTGCAAAAAATCCAGATATCTATGTTTTTGATGATAGTTTTTCTGCACTTGACTTTAAGACGGATGCGAAATTGCGTGGAGAACTTGCTAAAATTACCAAGGATAAAACTGTTCTAATTGTTGCTCAACGTATTTCAACAATTATGAATGCGGATAAAATTGTTGTCTTAGACGAGGGGCGTGTCGTTGGTATTGGTACTCATAAAGAATTAATGAAAAATTGTAATGTGTATAAAGAAATTGCTTTATCACAATTAAGTAAGGAGGAGTTAGAGAATGCCTAGTTTTGGTCATGGTGGTCCAGGAGGACAAGGTGCACCTGAGAAAGCAAAGAACTTTGGAAAAACATTGAGAAAACTTCTATCTTATTTAAAAGATTATAAACTTGCGATGTTTTTCGTTGTTGTGTTTGCTATTGGTTCTACTGTCCTTACTATTGTTGGGCCTAAAATATTAGGAAATATTACTACGGAAATATTTAATGGATTAATGAGAAAAATTTCTAATACTGGTGGAATTGATTTTGATCTTATTAATCATACGGTTATTATTTTAATTAGCTTATATATTATTAGTGCACTATTTTCTGGTATTCAAGGAGTTATTATGGCTGGAGTATCGAATGATATTTCTTATCGTCTTCGTAATTCTTTGAGTGAAAAAATAAATAAGCTTCCTATGAAATATTTTGATACTAAGACTCATGGTGAAGTATTATCTATTGTTACTAATGATATTGATACTTTATCTCAAGCGTTAAATCAATCCATTACTACGATTATTACTAGTATTGCAACTATTATCGGAATCTTTATCATGATGATATCTATTAATATTCCAATGACGATTGCGGCTGTATTAATTATTCCTGTTTGTATGTTTGTTTTAAGAATTGTCGTTAAGCGAAGCCAAAAGTATTTTGCGATGCAACAAGATTATTTAGGACATATTAATGGCCATGTTGAAGAAATTTATGGTGGTCATGATATTGTTAAAGCTTTTAATGGAGAAGACAAAGCTATCAAGAAGTTTGATGAAATTAATAAAACATTATATCGTAGTGCTTGGAAGAGTCAATTCTTATCTACTACAATGCATCCTATTATGCAATTTATCGGTAGCTTAGGATATGTTGTTATTTCTATATTAGGTGGATATATGGTCATTAGAGATCGCATTGAAGTAGGTGATATTTTATCATTTACGCAATATGTACGTAATTTTACACAACAGATTAATCAATTATCTCAAGTTATGAATACTGTTCAGTCTGCAGTTGCTGCCAGTGAAAGAGTATTTGATTTCTTGGAGTTAAAAGAAGAAGTACAAACAATTGAACATCCTTTATCTACTGAAGGATTACGTGGTAATATCGAGTTTGATCATGTATCTTTTGGGTATAACAAAAATAAAATTATTATTCATGATTTTTGTGCGAAAGTTAAAGATGGTCAAAAGATTGCGATTGTTGGTCCTACCGGTGCAGGTAAAACTACGATTGTAAAACTACTTATGCGTTTTTACGATTTAAATAGTGGTCGCATTTTAATTGATGGTAAAGATATGACAGAGTTTAATCGTAGTGAGATTCGCCGTATGTTTGGTATGGTATTACAAGATACATGGTTATTTAATGGTACTATTAAAGACAACATTAAATATGGTAAGTTGGATGCTACAGATGCGGAAGTTAAAACTGCTTGCCATACAGCTAGTGTTGATCACTTTATTAAGACTTTGCCAGATGGTTATGATATGGTATTAAATGAAGAAGCAGATAATGTTTCTGGAGGACAAAAACAGTTACTTACCATCGCTCGTGTTATTTTAGCAGATCCTAAGATATTAATTTTAGATGAAGCTACTAGTAGTGTAGATACTCGTACAGAAGAGTTAATTCAAAAAGCTATGGATAAATTGATGGAAGGAAGGACTAGTTTTATTATTGCGCATCGTCTAAGTACGATTAAAAATGCTGATTTAATTTTAGTTATGAATGATGGAGATATTGTAGAACAAGGAACGCATGATGAGTTACTTAAGAAAAACGGATTCTATGCTAATCTTTATAATTCACAATTTGAAGAAGTTGGAGAGTAATCTCCTTTTTCTTTTGTAATTTTTTATAAATTTTTATTGAGAGATTTTTTAATTCATTATATAATGATATATGATAGGGAGTGGTGGAATTGTTAAAAGTGAAAGCACAGAAGACAAAGAGAGTTATTTCTTTTATTATGCTTACTTTTGGTTCTATTTTAGCAGCCTTTGCTTTGGAGACTTTTTTAATTCCAAATACTATTTTGGATGGTGGAGTTACTGGTATTTCTATTATTATTTCTAAATTAACATCATTACCTGTTAGTTTACTTGTATTGATTTTAAATATTCCATTTGTCTATATTGGTTATAAAAATTTAGGTCGCGGTTTTTTAGTTAGAGCTGTTTATAGTATGATTTTGTTTTCTTGCAGTTTGTCTGTTTTCCAATATATTGAAGCGATTACTGAACAGATGCTACTTGCCACTGTTTACGGTGGTGTTTTATTGGGAATTGGAGTAGGCATTGTTATTCATTCTGGAGGATGTGTTGATGGTACAGAGTCTGTTGCCCTTGTAATTAGTAAAAAATCTTCTCTTTCAGTTGGGCAGGTTGTTTTACTTTTTAATTTAGTTATTTACGGAGTTGCTGGCCTTATTTTTGGACTTGATCGAGCAATGTATTCTTTACTTACTTATTTTATAACTTTTAAAGTTATTGACTTGGTTTCTGAAGGATTTGAACAATTAAAAGCAGCTTTCATTGTTACTGAAAAAGGTACAGATATGGCTAAAGAAATTTATAAACGTCTTGGTCGTACTGTTACTACTATTCGCGGGAAAGGGCTTATTAGTGGTGATAAGGAAGTTATGTATTGTGTTCTTACTAGAATTGAGATATATGAGCTTCGTCATATTGCAGAAGAGATGGATGAGAGTGCATTTATTACCATTTTAGATGTGTCTGATATTATTGGTAATCATATTAAGTCTACACAGCATGTTGGACGTAAAAAGTTAGGAATGTTAAAAAAGGGGAGATAATTTATGAATCAAGAGGAAAATAAAAATGTTAGTTCTGCTCCTATGGGAGTGAATAATAGCGCAAATACAAATTCTACAACTAATAATGATAGAATGCTAGCTGGTAGTCCGGGAATAATGATTGCTCCTGTGACGGAAGGGCCAAGGGATGCTACAGCAACAGATAAGGGAAGAGTGAATGCAGGGACTACACCTACTGCTACTCCCCCTGTCCAACCAGTTACTCAGACGAAAGCACCAGTTCTAAATCCGACTGTTGTTTCCCCTAGAGTTGAGGTTACTTCTGCAACTACTGCAACACCACCGCCTGTTGCTCCAGAATCTGTAGCTCCAATAGAGCCGGTAATTCCTCCTAAGAAGTCTCGTAAGGCAGGTTTCTTTATTGTTCTCCTTCTTTTGATTATTATTGGTATGGGAGCTTATATTTATATGGATTATACAAAGGATCAGGCTAGAGGTGAATGTAGTCCTTTGGTTGCCAGTGATAATAGTTTGAGAGAACTTGATTTGGAGTCTTCTATTGTTCAAGAACTATATGATAAAGTAAAGACTACTGTTCGTGAAGATTTGGCTTATCATACATTTGATGATACATTAAAGTTATATTTAGCTTATCGTCAGATACCAAATTCTGAAATATATGATTCTAATTGTAATTTATTTAATGAGAACTCTATGTCTAATTTTACTTGTACTGGTGCTACTAATTTTACTCCTATGGCTTTTTCAGAAGAAACTTTACAAAAAGAAGTTAGAAAACTATTTGGGGAGAGTGTTTCTATTCCTAACCAGAATATTGTTTTAGGCAATAGTTGTTTTGGAGGATATCAGTATATTGCGGAGCGTGGCGAGTATGTTCAGGGGTATTGTGGTCAAGTACCTACAACTACTTATAATGTAGAAAAAGAATTAATTTCTGCTTCTGTTCAGGGTGATACGATTACATTAAGAGAAAAAGTTCGTTATTATAGCGCACAAGGAATTGATGCTAGCCAATTACAAAATGGGGTGTATGTTCACACGTTTAAGTTGGATAATCATTATCATTATGCTTATGTTAATCGTACTATTGAAGGAGCATCATAGTTATGTTATATTAGAATAGGTGATAATAATGAAAATTGAAAAAATTGTTACAGGATTGCTTGATGAAAATTGTTATGTTTTAAAAAAAGATAATACTTGTTTAGTAGTAGATCCTGGAGATGATTATCCAAAAATTAAAGAGGCTGTGGGTGACGCTAAAGTATTAGCTGTTTTACTTACGCATTCACACTTTGATCACATTGGTGCACTTCGTAATTTCTTAACAAAAAGAAGTGTTAAGATTTTTAAGAAGAGTAGTGTTGAAGAGACGGGTATTCAAATTGGTGATTTTGATTTCCAAGTTATTTTTACTCCGGGGCACTCTAAAGATTCCATTAGTTTTTATTTTCCAAATGAACAGGTAATGTTTGTTGGAGATTTTGTATTTCAAGAGTCTATTGGTAGATGTGATTTGCCTGGTGGAAGTGAAGATGAAATGAAAAATAGTCTTTCTAAATTGAAAGAGTATCCAAAAGATATTACATTATATCCTGGTCATGGGGAAGTTACTACTTTAGACTATGAACTTTCTCATAATCCATATTTAAGTTAGGAGTGCTTTTATGTATATTGATGTAGTTGTGTTAGTTGTCTTAATTGTTATTGTTATTATGTTTTTTAAACGTTTTTCTTCTTTTGTTTTTTTTATGGCTATTGTTGATATATTACTTAGGATTTTAACATTTATTAAAAATAATATTGGTTTGCCTGATGTTAGTGCCTTAATTGGTAAATATGTACCTGCTAGTATACCAGCAATTATTGATAAATATTGTAATGGTGTTATTAATACTATTTTACAGTGGGCTTTTGTTGTTATTATGTGTATTTTCTTAAGCTATATTATTAAGATATTTATTCATAAGAAAAAAATTTAGTTATTGTTCAAGAAATGACAAGTTTAGTCATTTCTTTTTTTTATACTTATTGTGGTGATAGGGATGAAAGTGTATTTAGATTTGGTCTTTTTCATTAACTTTTTCTTTGATTTCTTGATTTTGTATACAACAAAACTAGTGTTAAAAGAAACTACTTCTTGTAAGAGAATTGTCTTGGGTAGTTTGTTTGGTAGTCTTACTATTTTTCTTTTATTTCTATCACTGTCTAATTTTTGCTTGCTTTTATTTAAACTGGCTATTAGTGTAGTGATTATTTTAATTACTTTTGGTAGGGCCAACTTTTTCTCTGATTTTTTGTATTTTTATTTAATAAGTATGATTTTAGGTGGATTTTTGTATTTACTTGATATTAATTTTACTTATGAAAGTCAGGGTGCTTTATTTTATGGTACTGGGTTAGGACTTAATTTATTGGCGGTTCTTGCTCTTACCCCTGTTTTTTTGTATTTTTATATTAAGAATTATAAAAATAATAAAGCTCGTAGTTCTCTTTTATATATCGTTCAGATATATAAAGACCAAAAGGTGTATTATTTGAAGGGGATGCTTGATACAGGAAATCAGCTTAAGGATCCTACTACTGGTAAAAGTGTCATATTAATTAATTCAAAAGTTGATATTCCTGTTTCCCATTGTTTTTATGTTCCTTATAAAGCATTGAATACGGAAGGTGTTATTCTCTGTTCAAAGGTAGATAGAGTAGTTATTGATAATGTGGAGTTTTCGAAATGTTTAATTGGTTTTAGCAAAACTTCTTTTTCTTTAGGGGGAGTGGATTGTATTTTACCAAGTATATTTAAGGAGGAATTATGAAACAGTTTATTTTATGGATAAAATCATTATTTTATAGGGTTACTAGTATCTTTTATGTTGGTGCTACGGATATGCTTCCAGAACCTTTATCTAAGGAAATGGAGGAATTATATATTGAGAAGATGCAACAGGGAGACATTTATGCAAAAGAGCAATTAATTGAACATAATTTAAGGCTGGTGGTCTTTCTAGCTAAAAAGTATGAAAATACGGGGGTCGATTTAGAGGACTTGGTTAGTATTGGAACTATTGGCTTAATAAAAGGAATACAAACATTTCAAAGTGGTAAAAATATTAAGCTTGCTACTTATGCTTCTAGATGTATTGATAATGAAATTCTGATGCATTTAAGAAAAAATAAAAAAACGAAGACAGAGATTAGTATTGATGCTTCTTTATCGCTTGATGGGGAAGGAAATGAGCTTCATCTTGAAGATGTGTTGGGGACTGATGCAGATATTGTTACTCGAGAGATTGAAGAAGCTAGCGATAAAAAAATTATGCTTCAAGAAGTTATGAAGTTGAAACCAAGAGATCGTGATATTATTGTTCTTCGTTATGGTTTGTTAGGAAATGATGAATTAACTCAGAAAGAAGTTGCTGAAAAACTTGGAATCTCACAATCTTATATTTCTAGGATTGAAAAAAAAGTGATTAAACGTTTGCGAACCGTTGTTGGCAATTTTTAAGGTTTCTCGTTTACTTGCTTTTTTTCTTGTGCTATACTTGAATTAAGTATAAGGTTGGGTGAGATGCATGTTTCAAAGATTTAAAAATTGGTGGTTAAATCAAGCTAAAACTAGTAAAATAATTAGTTTTTTTACGATTTTTTTGATGGTTTTTTCTTTTGCTATTGTAGGTGTTTTTGGTACTAGCTTTGCTGCTAGTACTAGTTTACCTGAAACTCTTACTACTAATACTTTATATTCTGATGATGGATATCGAGTTAATTTGTTTCCTAGTCTTAGTGGGAGTGATATTATTTCGCTTACGCCTTTTGTAGCGACTAGTGGTGGTACTACTTATCATATGTATTGTTTGGAAAGGACAAAGGATTGGTATAATGATACTACTATTGTTAAAGACAAAAAATTAGATTCTGGTTATGCTTATATTATGATGAATGGCTATCCTGAAAAAACATTAAGTGATGAAGGGGAATGGGTTGATTCTTATCTTACACAAGTTGCTTTATGGTTGTATCAAGATCGTTCTACTGGTGTTGATGATACTGTATCTGGTTCTTTGACTGCAAATCAAAAGGCTGCTATTAAGAGTAGTAAATATTATTCTATTATTAATGGTTTAGTTACGAATGCGATTAATGCTAAGGATACTTATACTAATGTAAAACCTAATTTTTCAGTTGTTTCCAGTGATTTTCATTTGGATTCTTCTGCTTCTTATTTAGAAACAGATTTGATTACAGTAACTTCTAACGTAAACTTTTCTTCTTATAGTGTTGCTTTAAGCATTGATGGAGCACAAGTACTTAATGAACAGGGTGAAGTGATTTCTGCTGGTACAAAGATTTCTAATGGAAAAAAGTTTAAAATTCGTCTTCCTTTAGAAAAATTAAATTCTTCTGATGTTTCTTTACGTGTTAGTGTTACTATGGATTATCAAGAATATGAAGCATATCAATATCGTCCTACTAGTCATGAAGATACTATGCAGTTATCGATTATGGCTTTAGTAGAAGCAACTTCTAAACAGGCTGTTGCTTCTGCAGATATTACTATTCCTACTGGAAGTTTAAAAATAGAAAAGATTGATGGCAGTACTGATCAATTACTTGCTGGTGCTAAAATAGAAGTGTATCGTGAGGTTGGAAATCAAAGACAACTGATACATAGTTTTGACTCTACTACAACTGCAACTACTATACGTAATCTTTTACCTGGTAAATATACGGTAGTGGAAAAGAGTGCACCAAGTGGATATTTGATTCAGTCTGATAGCCAGTCTGTTATTTTAAATACTACTACTAATTTAAATCCTAGTGTAAAACTTGTTAATACGCCTATTTCTGTTCAAATTCGTAAGGTGGATACAGATACCAATCTTCCTATTTCTGGTGCTGTTATTAAGGTGATTGATGATACTGGTAAGGAAGTGTATCGGTTTACTTCGGGTAGTGGTTATACTAAAATACCGAATTTGTCGGTTGGTGATTATCAGGCGATAGAAGTTAGTGCACCAAGCGGGTATTATTTAAATACAGATCCTTATGATTTTTCTATTACTGAAGACACAAGCGAACTTTCTATCACTATGAAAGATCAAAAGAATCAGGTGGAAATATTAAAAGTTGATGAAGAATCAGGAGATCCTTTAGCTGGTGCAACACTTCGTATTGTTAATGCTGATACTAATGCAGAGATTGCTACTTGGGTAACGGAAAAGGAAGCTAAGGTTTTTGAAGGTTTAGCTACTGGTAATTATAGGGTGGAAGAAGTTAGTGCACCAAGTGGCTATGTTACTCAAACTAACACGATGCCATTTACTGTTTCTAATACGCAGACTAAGAAAATCACTATTAAGTTTTCTAATACAAAAAGTTCTGTCATGATTTCTAAAGTTGATGAAGAAGGTAATCTTTTAGCAGGAGCAACTATTGCTATTTATGACGAAGATGGTACTAAAGTAGAAGAATTTACTTCTACTAAAACTTCTACGGTTATTAAAAAACTACCTGTTGGTCATTATACAGCCAAAGAGCTTAAAGCACCTGAAGGTTACCAACTAAATCCTAATCCTGTTTCTTTTGAAGTTACAGAGAATACAGAAAATTTATCTGTTACAATTAAAAATACTAAGAAGGGTATCTATCTAGGAAAGATTGATGCTGATACTGGTAACTATGTTTCTGGTGCTGTATTACAATTAGTCGATTCTAAAGATAAAGTAATTGAAAAATGGACTAGTTCTAATGATTTGCATATGATTTCTGGTCTTTCTAATGGTACTTATTACTTAGAAGAAGTATCTGCTCCTAAAGGATATGTGGGTAGCTTTGAACGAGTTAAAGTGGTTGTTGATGATAATACTACAACTGCAACGTATACTATAAAAAATAAGAAAATATCGGTTATGATTGCTAAAGTAGATGCGGATTCTAAAAAAATAGTCCCTGGTGCTACGTTAGAACTTTTGAATTCTAATTATGAAGTTGTTGATACTTGGACTACTAGTGATGATTATCAAGCTTTTGATGATTTGAATGAAGGTGTTTATTATGTTAAAGAAACAGAGGCTCCTGGTGGTTATGTTGTCAATTCTTCTTTAAAGCAGTTTACTATTGATTATGAACATCCTACGATTACAGTTGAATTTGAAAATAGTCAAACTATGGTAAAACTTGGCAAAGTTGATTCTTCTTCTGGAGACTATATTGCTGGTGCAACTTTACGATTATCTAGAGTAGATGGTGGGATGGAAGCTATTACTTTTGTTAGTGAGAACAAGGCTACAGTCTTTCGTGGACTTGCTCAGGGAGACTATGTTTTGGAAGAAGTTAGTGCTCCTAGCGGTTATGTTGGTACTAATTCTAAGATAACTTTTTCGATAGACTCTTTAGGTAAGACAAAAAATGTATCTTTGAAGAGTGATTTTGTACAGATTCATGTTAAGGATAAGCGGTTACATATTGATACGAATGGAGTTTCTGGGTATGAGTTCCAATTATTTACTGGAGATAATAAATTAGTTGATACTTATACTGTTCAAAAAGAAGAATTTGTTTCCGGAATTTTAACTAATGGTACTTATGTGCTTTTACAAACAAAGGTTCCTGATGGCATGATTTTAAATTCTAATCCTTATACTTTTACTGTTTCTGATGATGGTATTACTGATGTTGTATCTTTCGCTAATGATTATACAAAGATTGACTTTGAAAAGAAAGAAATGATTGGTGGTAAGCAATTAGCGGGTGGACATTTTATTTTACGAAATGAACAAGGTGATGTTGTTAGTGAATGGGATTCTACAGATTCTTCTAAACGGATAAATCGTCTATTGCCAGGTACTTATACGTTGACTGAAGTGAAGGCGCCTAATGGTTATCAATTGTCTCAAGCACAACTTACTTTTCAGGTTGAAGAAACTAGTGATGTTCAAACGATTACTATGTTTAATGCTTTAGAGGTTGAAGTTCCAAATACTTCTCAAAATGCTTTGCTTTTTTGGTTCTTTGGTACTTTGATTTTAATGCTAGGACTTAGTATTTTAGGCTATGTTTATGTAAAAAGGCAAGGGTAAAAGTATGAGTCGTTTAGCTTTTCAATATGGAACTGTTCATGCTTTTAAAAGTGAAAAGGTTTTCTTTCTCAAAAGAAGGTTTTTGAAATATCATTTATCTGTTATGATTATGGCTCCTATTATTACACATAAGGATGACATTTCTAATTATGATTATTTGATAGGGAGAGACGAAAACCTTTTTCTTACAATAAAGAGACAGTTTTCTGATTTACAATTATTAATTATTGATGATGCACATTTATTAAATGAGATGCAAGTAGATCAATTACTGCAAGTGGCTATTCATTTAGATATTGCTATTTTGTGCTTAGGTCTTAGAACTGATTTTAGGACTACTGGATTTCCCGGTGCTAGAAGGCTTTTGGAAATTGCACAGGTTTTAATTCCAAAGAAAACATATTGTTCCTGTGGGAGAGAGGCTTTTTTCAGTATTCGTAAGAAAAATGGCAAAACAACTTTTTCAGGTGATAAGATTTTAAAAGAAGATGATGTTACTTATGAAGCAGTGTGTCCTGGCTGTTATTATAGAAAATTAATTCAGTATAAGAAACTCAAGGAGAGCGGGAGAATTTAAAAGAGACTAAATATTTTTAGTCTCTTTTTCTATATATGTTTTTTCTAGTTCTTCAACTTCTTCTGATTGGAGTAATTTTGAGTCTTTGGTTAATAATACTATATAGGTGATATTTTCTAAATAGGTTTTGGATAATATGTTCTTTTCTGGTATTTGCTTAATAATATCTTTTTCTTTTACATAAGGGAATGTCAATTTGCATTTTATGCCATCTACTAATTTTATTAAACTTACTTTATTTAATGCTTCTTTGACTGATTTAGAATAGGCTCTAATTAATCCGCCAGCACCTAATTTGATTCCACCAAAATAGCGGATTGTGATTGCTAAAATATTGGTGATATCCTCTTTATCTAAAACATTTAACATAGGCATACCGGCGGTTCCTCCTGGTTCACCATCATCAGATGTCTTTTTTATATTTTCTCCTATTTTATATGCATAGCAATAGTGAGTTGCTTTTGGATAGAGTTTCTTTACTTGTTGTAGGTACTGCTCTATTTCTTCTTTACTTCTTATTTTATATAGTAATGTAATAAATCTGGAGTTTTTAATAATGATTTCATTTTTTGTATTTTCTTTTATTGTTTTCATATTTTACTCCTTTTATTGTGAATCATTTATTATATTATTATTTTTCTTTTAGCTTGTCAATTTTTTGTCTGATATTGTCTGTCAATGACTAGATAAATCGTTTTCTTTTCTTCTGTTTTTATATTTAATATGGTATAATGAATTAAGAGTATGGTAGTGTTAAGGAGATGATATTTTGTTGTTTCGTAAGAGAAAAGATAAAGAAGTAGATATTAGTAGTTTAAATGACATTTTGTCTACGGGTAAAAAATTGGTTCAAATAGGTTATATTATGGCTATTATTGCCTTGGTATTATTGGTTACTTATCTTGTGAAAGAGTGGCATGCATTACGGTTTGTTGGGGAGTTTTTAGCTGTCATTTCTCCGATTTTTATAGGTTTAATTATTGCTTGGCTGTTGGATCCTTTAGTTAAGATTTTACAAGGGAAAAAAGTACCGAGAATTCTTGCTTGTATCCTGGTGTATTTATTGTTTATTGCTATTTTATTTTTAATTGTTGCTTTACTTATTCCTGCCATGGGTTCTCAAGTGAAAGATTTTATTGGAAACATTCCAGATTTGGTTAATGATTTTAAACAGTTTTTTAATGGAATAATTGCAGATTTGACACGTACTTTTGATTATGATTTTTCTAGTGTTAAAGATCATTTATATCATACTATAGAAACATTTGGTGTGAATTTATCTACACGAATTCCTGATATGGCTATTAGTTTTGTATCTGGTATTGTCAGTGGTGGAGTTTCCTTCTTTTTAGGACTTATGATTGGCTTTTATATGTTATTTGATTTCGATAAACTTAATCGTTCTTTTATTTCTTTTCTTCCTAGAGGTTGGAGAAAAGGAGCTAGTGAATTAAGTGTACGTTTGAATGAATCTTTGCGTAGTTATGTTCAAGGTGTTTTGTTAGTGATGACTTTAGTTTTTATAACGCAAGCGATAGGACTTACTATTAGTGGATTGCAAGCACCTTTGGTTTTTGCCTTTTTCTGCGCACTAACCGATATTATCCCATATTTTGGACCATATATTGGTGCTGTTCCAATATTACTTGTTGGATTTATGACTGATCCTATTGTTGGTATCTGTTGTACTATTTCTATTATTGTTGTTCAACTTTTAGAGAACAATTTCTATCAACCTTTGATTATGGGGCATACAATGAAGCTTCATCCGGTAACAATTATGCTTGGACTATTGCTTTTCCAACATTTCTTTGGTATTATAGGTATGATTGTTGCAACTCCAGTGATTGCTGCATTAAAAATTATTGCAACTTTTATCGATGAAAAAATTGATGTTGTTGGTAGAGTTACTGGAGATGAAGTAAAAGAAAAATAAAACGAAGAGTAAAGATAAGTATTAAAGATTTAAAATATTTAGAGAGATCATGGTTGGTGAAAATGATTTGTTTGATCTTTAAGAAGCTACTTTATGAGTTTTATCGGTCAAGCCGTTATTCTAATTAAGACCAAACTAGGATGGTACCGTGCAATTGCACTCCTAGTTAGGTCTTTTATTTGTATTGAGGAGGAATTATGAAAATATATTTATTAGCTGGTAAGGCGGGTTCTGGTAAAGATTTAATGGGGAGATATATGAAAACACAGTATGACTTTGCGGGACATAATGCTTGTATTTTACATATTACTACTCCTTTGTATGAATATGCAAAAAACTATTTTAGTTGGAATGGAAATATGGCTGAAAAACCTCGTGAGTTTTTACAGGAAATGGGTATTGAAGTTATTCAAAAGAAATTAGGTAAAAAATACTTTTTGCTTGATCGACTTTGCGAGGATATTGATATTTTAAAAAATTTTTTTGATGTATTTATTATTACTGATGGAAGATTATTGTTTGAGTTTGAAGAGTTGAAACGAAGATTTCCAGAAACTAAGATTATACATGTGATTCGAGAAAACTATGATAATAAGTTAAGTGATGACGAGAAAAAACATGTGACGGAAACAGAAATGGAACAGTATAAAGATTATGACTATATTGTTCGTAATACATCTAAGGAAAGATTGTTTTCAGAAGCAGATAAAATTATCGGATTAGAGGCTCAAAGAGAAGGAGAGATTATATGAGAAGATTGATTGCGGTTGTAGGAATGAGCGGTAGTGGTAAAAGTATTGCTACTGACTATTTAGAAAATGAAGGCTGGACTAAATTATATTTTGGAGGTATTACTTATAAACTTATGGCGGAAGCGGGAGTTGAAAGAACTCCTGATGGAAAAAGTGAAAAAGAGTTCCGTGAGAATTTAAGACGTGAGCATGGACCAGAATGTTATGCTAAATTTTTAGAACCGGATATCAAGAAGGCCTTAGAGACTAATGATGTTGTCTTAGATGGTTTATATTCTTGGTATGAGTATAAGTATTTAATTGAGCGTTTTCCAGAATTAAAGCTTGTATGTGTAGTTGTTGATAAAGAATTACGTTATAAGAGGGTTGGAAATCGCGATGATCGACCTTTTTTACGAGAAGATATTATTTATCGAGATGTTGCGGAAATTGAGAATTTAGCCAAGGGTGGACCTATTGCTTATGCCGATTACTTTTTATTTAATAATGGAAGTTTAGAAGATTATAAAAAGAGGTTAATAGAAATACTAGAAGATATAGATAGACAAGAAGGAGAGAAGTAGTATGAAATATATGAGTCATGATGATATTCGAAATACGTGGTTTCGATTTTTTGAAAGTAAAGGTCATAGAAAAGTAGAAAGTGCATCACTTGTTCCTATTAATGACGATAGTTTATTATGGATCAATGCAGGGGTAACCCCTTTAAAAAAATATTTTGATGGTAGAGAGGTTCCAGAGTGTAGAAGACTTGTTAATATCCAAAAATGTATTCGTACTAACGATATTGAAAATGTTGGTATTACAAAGCGTCATCAAACATTCTTTGAGATGATGGGAAACTTTTCTGTAGGAGATTATTTCAAGACAGAAGCAATCGAGTTTGCCTTTGAATTATTAACTGGTGATGAATGGTTTGCTATTCCAAAAGATTTGCTTTATGTTACTGTTTATCCGGATGATCATGAAGCATATCAAAAATGGATTGAAGTTGGACTTGATGAAAGTCATTTAGTAAAGCTAGAAGAGAATTTCTGGGAAATTGGTGAAGGACCTTGTGGGCCTGATTCTGAAATATTCTTTGATCGTGGAGAAAAATATGATCCTAATCATGATGCTTTAGAAAAATTTAAGAATGATGAAGAGCAAGAAAGATTTGTTGAAATTTGGAATAATGTTTTTAGTCAATTTAATTCTATGCCCGGGGTTCCTAGAGAAGAATATAAAGAACTTCCTAGTAAGAATATTGATACTGGTGCTGGACTTGAAAGATGGTGTTGCATTTTTCAAGATGTAGATAGTAATTTTGAAACAGATTTATTCCAACCTATTATTAAGCATATTGAGGAGTTAGTTGGTTTTAGTTATGATGGACAAAAAGAATTTAAAATAATTGCTGATCATATTAGAGCTATTACTTTTGCTTTAGCAGATGGTGCCTTCTTTGATAATAATGGGCGCGGTTATGTACTTCGTAGATTATTACGTCGTAGTGTTCGTTATGGTAAGAATTTGGGTTTAGAAGGACCTTTCCTTTATAAATTAGTTTCTGAAGTTGTAGAAACTATGAAAGATGCTTATCCTTATTTGACTGATGCCTGGGTTAAAGTTGAAACTTTAGTTTTAGAAGAGGAAAAACTATTCTTAAAGACTTTGGAAGCTGGTGAGAGACGTTTAAAAGAATTAGTAGAAGAATCTATAGATGGTACTATTAGTGGAGAAGATGCTTTTAGATTATATGATACTTATGGTTTCCCATTTGAGCTTACAGAAGAGTATTTAACAGAATTAGGATATAAAGTTTCTAAAGAAGAGTTTGATAAGTATATGAATATTCAAAAGGAACTTGCTAAAAAGAATGCTAAAAACAAATCAGCTATGGCTAGTCAAAAGAAGGTATTATTAGATTTTAAAGAGGAAAGTCAATTCGTTTATGGAATTTACCGTTTAAAAACTAATGTTTTAGCAATTTTTTCTAAAGATAGTATTGTTGATAGAATTGATCATGATTGTTATATAGCCTTAAAGAGAACTTGCTGTTATGCAGAGAGTGGTGGACAGGTTAGCGATACTGGTATGATTATTGGTAAGAACTTTAAAGCACGTTTACTTGATGCTTTTAAGGCTCCTAATGGTCAACATATTCATAAGGTTAAATTATTAGATGGTTTTATTAGCGTTAATGATGAGTGTGAAATCGTACTTGATAAAGATCGCCGTAAGAGAACAGAATGTAATCATTCCAGTGTGCATATGTTGCAGTATGCATTACAACAATGTGTATCTAGTCAGATTAGACAAGCAGGAAGTTATGTAGATGGTGATAAACTTCGTTTTGATTTTACTTATTCTGGTAAGATGACAGATGACAAAATTATAGAAGTTGAAAACTTTGTTAATGATATGATTAATAAACGTATTATTATTTCTACTGAAATTATGCCTGTTGATAAAGCAAAACAGATTGGAGCTATGGCGTTATTTAATGAAAAATATGGTGATGTGGTAAGAGTTGTTAAAATAGGAAAATCTATTGAACTTTGTGGTGGTACTCATGCTACTAATACGAAAGATATTGAAAGATTTGCTATTTATTCTTATGAATCTAAAGGAAGTAACTTATATCGAATTGAAGCAACTACTGATGGTAAGATTGAAGACACTTTATTTAATATTATTAAACCTTATAATGATGAAATGATTAAGCTTTTAATGAAAGCAAAAGAAATTATGGATGAAGCAAAAGAGGTTGGTATTCGATTAGAGTTTGATGTTGATATTAATCATGAAAAACCAGAATCTTATAAAGATATCATTTATAACCGCAATGAATTACAATATGTACAGCAAGAAGTTAGAGATTTAGAAAAGAAATATCAGCAATTAAGGGAAAAACAAGTACTTTCTAATTTGGATGTTTATCGTGAACATATTAAAGATTATAATGGTACATTTGGATTACTTATGACTGTTGAAAATAAAGATGTTAATTTACTAAAGAGTGTTGCTGATGCGATGATTGAAGAGATGGGTACTGGATTTGTTTTCTTTGCTAATATTAAAGAAGACGGAAGTATTAATTTCTTATCTCGTAGTAGTTGTCATGCTAATAGTGGTCTTATTGTTAAAGATGCTGCTGTATCCTCTTTAGGTAATGGTGGAGGTAGTCCAACATTTGCTCAAGGTGGAGGAAAGACAAAGGATGCTTTGCCAAAAATTTATACACATATCGAGAAAGTGTTAAGAGATGAAAAATAATTATTTATTAGAAAGTGAAGATAATTATCTAGTTTCTTTAAAGATAGAGGGATTAATAGAAAAGTGTAATTTTAAAGATTCTCCTGTTCATTCCTATGATATGGAGGAAGTTCCTCTATCTAATGCTTTAGAAGATTTAGATACTTATGGGCTGTTTTCGGAAAAGAAAGTTATTGTAATTTCTAATATTGAGTCTTTAACTACTGATGGTAATGAAAAAGATATTGAACATTTTTTTAAATATTTTAAAGATTCTCTAGATACTATTTTAGTTATTGTAACGGCTAAAAAACTAAATAATACAAAGAAGATAACTAAAGAATTAAAAAAGAATTTAGAGTATATTAGTCTTACTACTAATGCTTTAGATTTTACAAAGAAAGAGTTACAAGGATACACTTTAGAAAATGGTGTTGTTAGAGCTCTTGTTAGTTATACTTTAGAGGATATTGGTAGGATTCATCAGGAATGTGAAAAGTTAAAATTATATCGAATAGATACTAAAAAGATTTCTCTTCAAGATGTAGAAGAATTGGTTATTAAAAAGTTAGGTGATTCTAGAGATTTAACATTTGATTTTGTTAGAGTTCTTGCTTCTAAAGATAAAAAGGGTGCTTTAGATAAGTATCATGAATTAGAAGAATATTCTATTGATGCTATACCTTTAATAGGATTACTTGCTAGTCAGTTTTTGATTATATATCAAGTTAAAATACTTGAAAAAAGAACTAATTTAAATCAAGAAATTGCAGATGTTTTAGGAGAAAAACCATATAGGATTCAAAAGACTAGAGAGTTAACTAGATATTATAATGAGCAAGAACTTAGAACAATATTAAGAAAACTTGCAGATATGGATTTGAAGATTAAGTCTAGTGATGTTGATGGTAATTTTTTAATAGAATTATTTATTTTAGAAAACACATAAAAACCAAGGATTATTTTCCTTGGTTTTTTCTTGCTATTAGGTTTAATTTTTTTAAGTTTGGAAGTATTCTTTTATTATCCTTTGTTATTTCAGAATAGAATAGAGTAATTAACATAATAAATATTGGAATGTAATTTACTAAATATCTTGATCTGTTTTCCCAGAATAGTAGGACTAAAAGCATTCCGAAAATACTAAGAGGTATTATTGTTTTAGAAGATGTTTCTTTCTTTTTGAAAAACATTACTAATCCGTAACAACCAAAGATAAATACCATGGCTTCCATTACACCTTGTTCAAAGTATAATAGTTTATTTGTGTTAATTCCACGTATTTCTTTTTTAATGGCATTTGGTGCCTTATAATCAAATTGATATACGTAGTCGGTAAAGAAGCTCCCTTCACCCCAGGCATTTACTGCTTTTTTGGTAAGATAATCTATATATCCAATAAAACCATATTCTTTCACTCTTCTTACATATTCTTCTAAGTTATATTCTTTACTTTCTTCACTTGTTTTGTAGAATAATGTTTTTTCTAAATCCTTGTAATTGTAACCTCCTATACAGCGTATTTCATTTACTTGTTCACCTTTTCTTTGCACTCCCATCATTAAATAGTGGGTCCATGGAAGCGCTCCATAATCATTCTCGACTATAGCAAAGCTTTTATTTTCAACGATAAGTTTTTGCCATAATATAGAAGATGTTGGTATAAATAGGATAGTAACAATTAATACTACGGTAATACTTTTCCATTTTTGAGTAAATATAAAATGGATTAGTACTGCGATAAAGATGACCCAAGTAGTCATTTTTATTTTGCCACCTAGATAAGCTAACAATAATATTAAAAGAAAAAATAATATGTTTTTCTTAGATAATAATTTATCTTTATTTAGAGATAAATATAAATATAGAATTAACATAACAAATGGCATGGATAGAGTATCTGTATAAAATATTGGGATATAAGTAAATAATGGAACAAAGAATAAACTAATTATTAGTCCAAAATAAGCTTTTTTCTTATCCAATATTTTTCTTAAACATAAATAAAGTAGTAAAATACTAATTCCAACCATAAAGGCATTTACTAATGTAGCAACTGTTAAAAAGTCTGTTACTCCAAATAGATTTACAAATTTAAAAATTGCTACCCAGAAGGCAAATAGACCAATATTGTTATCGTGGTATTGGAGATATAAGGAAGAGTTATTTAAGTCTGTTCTATCTCCTGTTAAAACATAACTTCTTGCTTGTTCATAGACAACTCCGTAATCCCATTGTGGTGGCATTTTTAAGGTAATGATGATTATTATAAAGATAAGTACAAATATTACAAAAGTACTAAAGAGCAAAATTAACTCTTGTTTTTCACTTAATTTGTCGTAATATTTATGAATTAGTTTATATATTAGGTACCATATTATAAATATTAAAACTCCAAGTAAAAAATAAATAATTTTGTTTAGTTCATAGTTCATAGATATTCTTTGTATAAAAGTTTGAATAAATATATAACTAAACGTTATTCCAAATAATAAATAAAAAATTCTAATTAAACTGTGTTTGATTTTCTCACTCATTTCTTTATCCTCCTACTTAAAAACTATAACAGAAAGGATACTAGATTTCAACTCTTGACAAGATTAAATAGCGAGGGTTATACTTATTATGGTATAAGGTAAGAGAGAGTGTATTGAAATAGAATTTTTTTGGCCAGTTTTCTAATAAATATATATTCTTTTATCTATATATAGTTTTTATTTATAAAAGAATGCTAGTAGGAAATAATATATTTGAGGTGAGTTTTATGAAAAAATATTTAGCTTTTATTTTAGTAGTTGGTGCTTTTATTCTTATTAGCCCATTTAAAGTGTCTGCAGCTGCAGAGGAAGAGTGGAGCCAGAAATTAGATTTGTCTGATAGTGTTTCTACTTCTGTTATCAAACTAGATGATGGTATTGTTGTGATGCGTTATGAGGGCAATGCTTCTGAAAACTCAACGTTAACTAAATATGATTTTAATGGCAAAGAAGTTTGGTCTATTAAGAATGAATATGGTTATGAGATGGGGTCATTGGGAGATAGTTTTATAGTATTTACGGAAGGCACTGATAGTCTTATAACTAAAATATCTTCTGATGGAAATATTGTTTGGAGTAAACAGTCTCCTATTGAGCTTCGTAATCGTTCGGTTTTTCTTGACTTTGATTTGGGATTTCTATTTTACGATGAGTACAGTATTTATAAATTTGATAATAATGGTAATTTATTGAAAAATATTAATATGACAAGTATAGCTTGGGATATAGCTGAGGCTCATAGTCTTCCTGGTTTTGGTGTTAACCGTACTGATTTGAAAGGTGTTACTATTTCACTGAGTAAAGATGAAAAGCATTTTTTGGTTTTTGGCGAAATTGCCTTAGAGAAGATGTCAATGATAGGAGGAGTTGATCCTTATTACGCACAAATCGTTGCACAAATTTCGTTGGATTTAGATTATGAATCTTCTACTGTAAATGATTTAAAATCCTCTGGACAAAGTGTGTTTACTAAATTTTTAGAAACTGAAAATAATTATATATATTATGGTGGAGATACAACCTTAGTCTTTGATAAAGAAGTAAAGTTAAATAAGTCTTTAAACATTGCTTTATTAAATGCACAATATATAGATGGATATGTTTATGGTTACGTTTTTAAAGAAGCAGAAAATTCTGAAGAATATCATACTTATATTGTAAAATATGATGAAAATTTAAATGTGATTGATGAATATCAGTTGCCGGTTGATTTTTCTATAAGAGGGTTAACTAGTACTTCAGATCTTATTAGTGGGATTACTTCTTTACCTTATCTTAAGAATCGTGGCTTCTTTTTTGAAGATGCTAATGGTGTTCACTTTGTGTATTTAAATTCTTCAATTGAAAATGTTTCTTCTGGATCGTTATGTAATTATGCTAATTCTTTAAATTCTAATTATGGTATTTTTCAATATCGTTTTAGTGATGATTTTTCCAATGATGTTGATGATAATGATGATGGAATTATAGATAATATTTTTGAGAACCCTGAAACTAGTTCTGTAATGAATTCTGCTACTGTAATCATAAGTTTTGTTATATTTGTTTTAATTGGTGGCCTTGGATTTTATTTAGAATATAAGAAGAAAGTTAAATCAGAATAGGAGGAGTGAGTTTTGTGAAAAAATATTTAGCTCTTATTTTAGTAGTTGGAGCTTTTATTCTTATTAGTCCATTTAAAGTGTCTGCTGGTGAGGCTAAAGAAGATTGGAAAAATAATCTGGATTTATCTGATAGCATATCTACTTCTGTTGTGGAGTTGGATGATGGAGTTGTTGTGATGCAATATGAAGGTGGTGCTAGTGATAATAATCTTTTAATAAAATATGATTTTAAAGGTAATCAGTTGTGGTCTATTAAAAATAACTATGGTTATCATATTGCTTCATTGGGGGATAGTTTTCTTGTTTACACTACTGGAAAAGATTATAGTATAACTAAGATTTCTTCTCAAGGTGAATTGGTTTGGACTAAAGAATATAATTCAGAGGGTTCTTATTCAGTCTCTGACTGGACTTCATTTTCATCTTCACAGGTTATAAAAATTGATTCGGGATTTATAATTTTTAGTGATAATTGTATTGGTCTTTACGATGACAATGGAACTTTTATTAAATATATTACTTTTTCTGACGTTTATTATTCGGAATTTGATAAAGAAGCTCGTAATATCTCTGATTTTTCTGTTGCTCTTAGTAGTGATGGTGAAAGTATTTTAATTGCATTTTTAACCCGGGAGTTTGTTACTCCTAGATATGGGTACTATTATGTTGTTGCACGGTATTCTTTGGATTTAAATTATCAGGAAAGTGTTAGGTATTATACTCCTACAGCATATTATCCTTTGTTTAAGATGATTGAAACTGAGAATAATTATATTTTAACAGGCGAGTATACTTTAGTTTTGGATAAGAAAGGAGAAATCAAAAGAGTTTTAAATGTAAGTATGATTGACTTTGAATATATTGATGGGTATGTTTATGCTTATATTGGTAAAACTGAAGAGGATTATGGTATTTATAGTACTTATGTAGCAAAATATGATGAAAATTTAAAAAAGATTGACGAGTATAAATTACCATTTGCTTTTTCTTCAACTTCTTCTAATGAAATTAATACAACTGGTTTTCTAGAGATGAAGAATCGTAGTGTTTTTTATAAAAACGGTGATGATGTTTATTCTATAGTTTTAAATTCTCCTATGAGTAATGTTAGTACAGGATATGTTCGACCAATTAATGATTTAGATTATACTCTTAGTTCTAAATATAATATTTCTCAATATAAACTGGCTAATGGTAGTACTGGTTCTGAGGTTACTGACGATGGTATTATAGATAATATTTTCGAGAATCCTGAGACTAGTTCGATCGCAGTAATTATAACTTTTGTTGTACTGATTTTAATTGGTGGACTTGGTTTTTATTTAGGATATAAAAAGAAAGTTAAATCAGAATAGGAGAGGTGAATTTTATGAAAAAATATTTAACTATTGTTTTAGTAGTAGCAACGCTTATCTTTATTAGTCCTTTTTCGGTATCAGCGGGTGCTGAAAAAGAATGGAGTCAAAAACTAGATTTATCTGATAGTGTGTCTAGTTCGGTTATTAAATTAGACGATGGTATTGTTGTGATGCGTTATGAAGGTAATGCTTCTGAAAATTCAACACTTACAAAGTATGATTTTAAAGGTAATCAAGTCTGGTCTATTAAAAATGCTTATGGTTATGAGATGGGGGCTTTAGGTGATAGCTTTATTGTATTTACTACTGGTTCAGAATATACGATGACTAAGATTTCTAGTGACGGAAAAATTGTTTGGAGTAAAACATATGAGGACAAACTTTACTCTCGTGTTACTAATGTAATAGAGTTGGATTCTGGCTTTATAATGGTTGCTTCAGGTTGTATTTATCGATATGATAATAATGGTCAACGTTTAAAAGAACTTTATGAAAGTGATATAGTAAAAGATGTTTTTAATGAAAGTTATTCTTCTAGTGATAATTTTGCAGTAACTCTTAGCAAAGATAAGAATAGTCTTTTAGTTTATATTACAGAATATCGAAGTATAACAGGCGGAACGAGTGGTTATTATCATACAGTTGCTAAGTATTCTTTAGATTTAGATTATAAGTCTTCCGTTATTGCATATTCTAATAGGGAATATGCATATCTTACAAAAATAATCGAAACTGATAACAATTATATTGCTACTGGTAATAATACTTTAATTTTTAATAAAGATGGACAAATAGACAAGGTTTTAAATCTATCTATGATTGATATTGAATATATTGATGGTGATATTTATGCGTATGTTGCTAAGCAAACCGATAATTACGGAATTTATAATACGTATGTAGCTAAATATGATGAAAATTTGAATAAAATTATGGAATATCAACTACCTTATTCTTTTTCTGATACGGCTACTTACCAAAATAATTTGCTTGGTGATACAAGCTTTGCCTTTTTAAAAAATCGAGATATTTTTTATAAAGGTTCTGATGGTGTTCATTTTATAGTTTTAAATTCTTCATTTATGAATTCAAGTCTCACAAGTTCTTGGGCTATACCTACTGATCCTGATTATAATATTGCGCAATTTAGATTAAATGATGATGACTCTAATGGTACTGTTACTGATGATGGTATTATAGATAATATCTTTGAGAATCCTGAGACCAGTTCTATTGCGGTAGTTATTGTTTTTGTTGTAGTTATATTATTAGGGGGAATTGGATTCTATTTCGGTTATAAGAAGAAAAAAGCAAAAAATATGTAAGGAGTTTGAGTTACATGAGGGATGAAGAAATAGAATTATTAAATGTTGATGATGATTTAGAGGTAGAAGATACTGATAAGAATGAGATAGTTGAAGATTTAGATATCTCTTCGGATGAAGTTTCTAATAAGAAAACAAATATTTTAATAATTCTAGTTTCCTTTGTCTTAACTGTAATCAGTAGCTTCTTTCTTTTTTTTATTAATTTGTTTTGGGAGTTAATATATAATCTTATTATTTTCTTACCTTTTTTAATTGGTAAAAGAGAATTTCCTAGAATACGTGCAAGAATTGATCATTTTAAAGAAAAACCAGAAGTTGTAATGATTATTTTATTAGTTATTGTTTGTGTTATTGTTTTGATAAATTTTATTGTTCCTAATTCTCCGTTTAGAATTACGTCTCTTCCTGAAGAGGCAGTTATAGAAGATGATTCTAAAGACAGGGTTACAGATGAAAAACAATCTGCTGAGGACGATAAAAATAATGATAATAAAAATTTAACTGGTTCTACAGAATTATATAAACAATACCAAAGTTTAGATATGAATGAAATCGATATAGCAAAGTTAAAAGAAGTAAATAGTGATACAGTAGGGTGGATAAGGGTAGATCAAACAAATATTAATTATCCTGTTGTTCAGACTACTGATAATGATTATTATATTGATCATAATTTTTATAAAAAATATAATAAGAATGGTTGGATATTTGGTGATTATCGTAATACTTGGGATGGTTTAAAGAAAAATACAGTTATTTATGGGCATCATTTGTTGAATAAGACAATGTTTGGATCTATTTCTAATTTATTTACAGAGGATTGGCAAAAAAATAGTAATCATCTTATTAGTTTAAAAATTGGTGATGTTATATATAATTGGGCAATATTTTCTGTTTATGAAATTCCTACTGAATTATATTATCTTGCAAATGAATTTACTTCTGAAGATGCTTATAGAAATTTTGTTTCTACTTTGAAAAATAGAACTATATATGATTTTAATGTTGATGTATCTAATGTTAGTAATATATTAACTTTATCTACTTGTAATGATAGTAATAATGGTAGATTAGTTGTTCATGCAGCGTTAATAAGCTCATAGATTAATAAATAAAAGAATACAAAATGATGTATTCTTTTATTGTTTTTTCTTCAGTTTTTCTAAACGTTCATAAATTTCTTTTATGTTTTTTTCATATCCAATATCTTTCGGATGATAATATTTTTTATTTTTTAATTTATCAGGTAAGTATTGTTGTATTACATAAGTACCTTTATAGTCATGTGGGTATTTGTAGTCTGGAGAATTTGTTTTTATATGTTTTGGTATGGTTCCTACATTTCCTTTTTCTATGTCGGCTATGGCTTCATCAAAAGCGATATGGGCAGTGTTACTTTTTGGAGATAGTGCCATTTCTACTACAATGGTACCTAGTGGAATTCTTGCTTCTGGTAACCCAACTCTTTCGGCAGCATTAATTGCTGCATCTAATCTAGGTCCAATTGCTGGATTTGCTAGTCCTATATCTTCGTAAGCAATAACAGATAATCTTCTGTAGATTGATTCTAAATCTCCTTCTATCGTTAATCTTGCTAGATAGTGTAGAGCTGCATCTACGTCGCTACCTCGAATTGATTTTTGTAGTCCACTCAATACATCGTAATGTCCTTCACCGTTTTTATCAGAAAAGAAGACTGGTTTGCTGTTTATTTTTTTTATTTCTTTTTCTGTTATTTTTTTGTTATCAGTAGAGTAGAATGCAACTTCTAATAGATTATAGGCATATCTTAAGTCATTTCCAGAAAGTTTTGCGATTAGTTCGATACTTTTATCATCAATTTCTATTCCTTCTAAATCTGGGTGTTTTATGGCTTTTTTTAGACCTTCTATAATATCATCAATTTCTAATTCTTTTAATTCAAATAATTGACATCTACTGCGTATGGCAGGATTAATTGCATGATATGGATTTGAAGTTGTCATACCAATTAAAGTAATTAATCCACTTTCTAATTGTGGTAATAATATATCTTGCTTGTCTTTATTTAATCTATGGATTTCATCCATAATAAGAATCATACCATCATACATCTTTGCTTCTTCTATTACGATATCTAAATCTTTTTTAGTATTGATTGTAGCATTTAAAAAACGATATCTTTCTCCTAAATCATTTACAATAGCATTTGCAATCGATGTTTTACCAATTCCTGGTTTTCCATATAGAATCATAGAAAATAATTTTTTGTTTTTCACTAAATTTGTTAGAATTTTACCTTCACCTAGAAGATGTTTTTGCCCTATTACCTCGGATAGAGTAGTGGGGGCTAATTTTAATGCTAAAGGCTTGTTCATAATATCACCATCTTTATTTTATCAAAAAAACGTTCGATTTTAAATAGTTATTTTTATTGTATTATTATAAAAGACTTTTTTGTAACTTTAGTTAGTAAACCAATAGCTTGTATAATATTTATCAGCAATATAACGGTTGAATATACTTTTGTCTTCTATAAATACTTTATCATCTAACATAAAATATATATTACCATAGTATTCAAAATAATATGCCGTAGTCCAATCTTCTTCTGTTACATTATCTTTATTTAACCATTGTATTTGTAGGTTTTCTACATCTTTATATTGGATTCGTTTATAGTATAAATATTTGATGCCATTTAAATTGTTATTATTGTGATTTACTTCTGTTGCAAAGGCTTGCGTCATCTTGCTAACTGCAGCGTCATAGCGATTTATATATTTTTGCTTGGTAATGTTATATATACCAAGATATGTATTATTGTTGTCATATATAGCAATATAATAATCAGATAAGTATTTTCTAGTATCTAGTTGAATAACTTTTTTAGCAATGGTTGAAATGGAATTTTGAGCTGTTTCTTCATTTTCATAATTTAGTGCGAATATAATTTTTTGACCGTCACTATAATTTTTATAAAAGCCCTTATAAATATTATCTAATTTTATTGTCTTTTGTATATATTTTTTATAAGCATTATCAAAGTTACATTTTGTTGTTTCATGAAATATATTTGAACAGGATGAATCTATGCAGAGATTAGTTATTGAACTAGAACATTCATACTTAAAATTGTATTCTTTATCTTGCAATGTGTATTTTATAAAATCTGTATTTACGTTTTTACTAATACAATTTGCTTTTCCATATTTTTTAGATGCGTATTGTTCTATTTCAGCCTTAGATTTTAATTTAACTTCTTCTTTTTTTGTTTTGCAACCAGTTATACTTATCGATAGTGCAAAAATTAATGCACATAATAATATTTTCTTTTTCATTTTGATGTCCTTTCTTTTATCATTTTATCATAGATTGTTTTTATTTGAATAACTTTTGCATAAATATATAGATACATTACTTATTATATTATTTGTATCTTATATATTTATTTGTGTTTTTTTTGTTTTTATTCTATAATTTATTTGGTGATACTATGAAAATTGAAGATGCTATTACGGACTTTATTCAGTATTTACTTTTTGAAAAAGGGCTTACTGATCAGACTGTTAAATCATATCGAAATGATTTAGATATTTATTGTCAATTTTTATCTTCTAGAGATGTTCATACTGTGAAGAATATTTCTAGTGATGATATTAAAGAGTTTTTGAAATTTAGAGGAGATAATGAAAGTACAAGTACAGTAGCTCATAATTTAACAGTTATTAAGAATTTTCATAGGTATTTAGTTAAAGAAAATATCGTAAAAGATGATGTTAGTTTATTTATTTCTCGTCCTAAATTACAAAAGAGGTTACCTCGTTCTTTAAGTGTTGAAGAAGTAGATATTCTTCTTAATATTCCATTGGTGACGCCATTTGACTATCGTAATAAAGCTATGTTAGAATTGATATATGGTGCGGGACTTCGTGTGAGTGAGTTAGTAAGCCTTACTATGAGTCAGATTGATTTAGAAAATGGTATGATTCGTATTATGGGAAAAGGGCGGAAAGAAAGAGAAATTCCTATTGGTGAGTATGGAATTTATTATTTAAAACTGTATCTGGAGCATCGTGGTATGCTTATTAAAAATCATCGTCTAGAAGAAGCTTTGTTTTTGAATAATCATGGTAAACAGATTACAAGGCAAGGTTTCTTTAAGATATTAAAGCAACTTTTAATTGATAAAGGTTTAAATCCTGATGTTTCTCCTCATACATTACGCCATAGTTTTGCGACTCATCTATTGAGTCATGGAGCAGATTTGAGAAGTATACAAGAAATGCTAGGACATTCAGATATTTCTACGACTAAGATTTATACCCATGTAAGTGATGAAAAAGTGGAACAGGATTATAAGAAATATCATCCTAGAGAACATAAAGGAGATTGGAAAGAATGAAATTTAAACGTGTATTTTTAATGGTTTTAGATTCTTTGGGTGTTGGTGAAGCAAATGATGCTATCAATTATGGAGATGTGGGAGCTAATACATTAGGTCATGTTAAAGAAAAGTATGATTTGTTTATTCCTAATTTGAAAAAGATTGGTTTTTTAGATACGGTAAATATGAATGATAATCCAGGAGTAGATGCATATTATACGATTGCTAGACCTAAGAATGCTGGAAAAGACAGTTTGAATGGTCATTATGAAATGATGGGAATTCCTAATCATATTCCATTTAAGACATTTAATCAAGGATTTACTTTTGATGTTTTAAATGGGATTGAACAAGTGACAGGGCGTAGAGTTATTGGTAATAAATGTTGTCAGGACGACTCTATTATTCAAGAATTAGGTGAGCGTCAGCAAAATTATGGAGCACTAATTATTTATACTTCTGCTGATTCCGATTTACAAGTTGCAGCTCATGAGGATTGCATTCCTGTTTCTATGTTATATGAATATTGTGAGAGAATCCGTGCCTTGACTTTGAAAGATGAGTGGAGAGTAGGTAGGGTTATTGCTAGACCTTTTACTGGAACACCAGGGCATTATAAGTTTGTTCATAGTGGTAGACGGGATTATTCGGTAAAACCTCCACAGAAAAGTGTTTTAGATAGTCTTGTTGAACATAAATATAATGTTATTGGTATTGGGAAAATTAATGATATTTTTGATGGTCAAGGAATTAATAAGCAGATGAAAGCTAATAATAATATGGAGGCTATTAATAAATTTACTGATATTATAGATAAAAGTTTTACTGGCCTTTGTATGGTTAATTTATCTGATTTTGATAGTATGTACGGTCATACGAGAGATGTTGAAGGTTATGGTAAGGCATTAGAAGAATTAGATGTCGAGATTCCTATTATTTTAAATAAACTTGATACAGGAGATTTACTAATTATTACTGCGGATCATGGTAATGATCCTACCTTTCCTGGAACGGATCATACTAGAGAAAATGTTCCTGTTATTATGTATAGTCGGGATTTCTTAAGTCCTAAAAGATTAGAAGTGTTTGATACATTTGCTAATATTGGGGCTACGATTGCTGATAACTTTGATGTTGAAATGCCACCTATTGGTACAAGTGTTTTAGACGAATTGGAGTAGTTTATGGAAATATCTAGAATATATATTGTAGATTCTAAGTATCCTTCTAGCTTTTCTATTTCTGGTGATGGTGAGTTGATAAGTGACATTCTTCAGGAGTATTGTGGTGTTTTTAGTCACGTTCCTTTTGTCCATCATGAATATATAGATTATTGGGAGCAAGGTATACCTATTATACATGTCACTAACAATATTAAAGTACGAGATGGTTATGCAGAGGAAACTCCAGGCAAATATCTTACTGTTTTTTTACCTCAGAGTATTTCTTATGAAAATGCAGAGAAGTTATTAGATAAACTAGATGAATTTAAAGATAACTCTATAGCTGGTAGATATTATAAGAATTTGGTATATGTTAAGGATAAGACTACTTTTGGTTATGATTATGAATGTTATCCACCTTTATATAAGAATAACAATAAAGTTTCTTTTAAAGAAGCGATTCAGATGTTTTTACGTGATAGCTTTCATCAATCTACTGATGAAGAAGTTCAAATGTTCCATGATTTTCGTACTTTTGATATTAGGAAAATGCTAACAGATGATAGTATTTATTCTTTTCCTATTAATCATGGTTCTTGTGGTGTTCTTTTAGTTAATAGAGAAGGGGAGAGGTATAGTTCTACAGTTACTAAAAATGCGCATCAAGAGACGTTAAATTATCTATTATCTTGTATGTGTAATTGTGATGTTGCTGCCGAAGAAATGAGCTTGCCTCAAAAAGTTATTAATTTTTCTTCTGCTGTATTACTTTTTAATGAAGGAGAGATATATTCGTATATTCCAGAGAAAATTTCTAAGGAACAACATGATGAATTATTAAAAGTTGCTAATGAGATTAATCAAGCGGTCTTGGATTCTGATATATATTTTGGAGCTGCTAGAGTTCTTTCTGATGGGAATGTTGTGGATGAAGATTTCTCTTTTAGAGATAATGTTTCACGTTCTTATTTTGAATTACAGAAAGAAAGTAGGGGGAAAGTGCTAAATAAAAATACCTATTAACTTTAGGTATTTTTTTCTTTTATTCCCCTACTTTGCTTTTTTAAAGCTTTGACAGATGGTTTCCTCTGTTTTTTTACAGCAATCGTTATTACATGTACAACTGATTTTTACTTCATCTAGTTCACAACATCCATTATCACAATTGTTATGCTTACATGATTCTACATCGCACTTAATTGTTCCTTTGTTCATTATAATACCTCCTTATTTATATTATTTCCTAGATAATAAAAAATATGTAAAATTTAAAATGCTCTCAGATGAATTGAGTTGAACAACTATCCGTCTTTTTTATTCTCAATCGATTTTACGAATGTTTTCTAAAATGAATTGAGATGGGTAATTATCCATCTTTTGTGTTTTCGATTGATTTCACAGCACTTTAACATATTTAAATATAGGAGAGTGCATTGTATTGTATATTTATTTTATAAATGGAGATACTATGATAACGTTAGTTAATATATATAAAATATATGTATGTATTTATAATTAATTAAATTAGAGTTAATATTGTTGCAAATAAAAAATGTATTTTATATATAATAAATACATTTATTTGTTATTAATAATGTTATTTAATAGTAGTAGA